>Ga0214481_100207_pt1 | contig 30434 bp, 21 predicted proteins | sample M1_20Mar14CPVII9_4_FD_165057 | JGI IMG/M metagenome (GOLD analysis project Ga0214481, IMG submission 165057) | Marine eukaryotic communities from Monterey Bay, California, United States - M1_20Mar14CPVII9sort6BwellG10 | ecosystem: Environmental > Aquatic > Marine > Unclassified | place: USA...
AACGTTGCACATCTATCATCATTATGTATTATATAATACGATACTCAATCAGGGGGCAACAGACTGTAGAACTGCATGACGGCGTCTGGGAAATGATTTGGCGTGATAACTCATCGGCTGGTCTTATCATTTGCGGATTCACCCTTGACAAAGATGCTGTTCGTAATGATGCAAAGTTAGAGAGAGGTATTATATACATGTCATGGCCGGTATGGTCGAATGACGAACTGCAGAATCAACAGAAACGGAAGGCTAAAGCCGAGAAAAAGTACGATAAGTTTCAGCTTGAGAGAGATACACAATTAGAGAAGATGAATGATACTCGAAATATCTTACAGAAAGCTCTACACTTCAGAAACGCTGCAGCAGCAACGGAGCAAATGGACTATACAGGTCTGCATTACATGGTCGACATTCCATCAAAAGATGATGTTGTAGAGGTTGGTAATGGTTTACAAATGGTAAAGTCTGGTACAATTTGGAAGAAGGCTGGCTCGTTCGATTCGTTTCGTGCTAGTAAGCACCACGTCTTACTTGGAAGCTGTACAGTTGGGAACTGATAATATATGCGAAGCAGTGTACGAGGCAGAAAAGATAATACAAACTGCATTATATGTGTGCTGGTGAATGACAGGATATTGGATATTCAATTTGTTCTCTGAAGACTAAAGTCTTGTATCAATACTGTTAGAGAATAGATACATGAATGAGATGTATATGTTAGTGGGAAAGTAGAATAAAGATTAGTAAGAGCCAAACATTATGAAATGTCAACTTCTCTACTATCATGTGTCTATTTCATTACTTATTTACATATTGAACAACCTAACCAGCTCACTGTAAGCCGATACAGCAGCTCCACGGAAGTAACTGTTTAATGTCTCTTGATCATTCAGGGGTAACAGCCAGGAAAAGTCAGAAATATTATCCATCCAATTCATGATTGATACCGATGTCGCTCTAAAATCTGCTTCAAATGTTGCTGATGGTGGATTGTCTACAAGATATGTCTCAAGGCAAAGGTCATAATCTTCCGAGCCTGCGCAACCTCCTGTCCCCCCAGAGAGTAGTTGACGAAAGGCACGGGATGTTGGACCTCTCACTGCTTCGTAGACTCCGAAAAGCGTAGCTGCACTGAGACATTTTGTGGCGTATATGCTAGTCCATCCCTCGAGTGATCTGTTCAATGTCTTTTCTCTTTTATCTGGATTTCCAAAATCAGAATACAAATACAATACATCTGTGTAAAGCTGTGATGATAATGCTGCGAGCAATCTGTTGCAGGATATTATATATTAGTAAATCAATACATATATAGAGCTTTATAACAAAGAAATGAATCAAACTTACCCAAATATTGCCGACTCCCAACCGCTAGATAATAACTGGCCATTAGGAAGGGCAAGTACACCTCTATAGTTGGAGATAAGTACATCATACTCTAGCCACTTTGTAAGATCTGCAAATAGCTCGACGTAGTCCAATGATTCTTGAGCAGATTTCAGTCGTTCCTTTTGTAATTCATTGATGTCAGGTTCTTCCTCTAATTCAAAAACTTCATCAAAGTTTGTTTCTCGAACATTCAGTCTATTTATGAAATCAAATACATTGTTGCTCACTTCATCTATCACACTCATATTTTGTTTTCTATTTGCCTCATCTTCCAACAGTAAATTTAGTAGTCTTTGTTCTTCCATATCATTCTTTTGCTTTTGTGATTGAACTTTAACAACTTCATATGGGACAGTAGCAATTAGAACTGATAGTAAACTTGCAAAGAACAACGGTACTCCTATGCCTTCCAACAAAGGTTGTGCAGCCGCACGTGTTAGAAAGTAGTCTCCATCTGCAACAGCTTCTGAATACAACTCCTCCATGGTTTCTCCCATCCCTTCTTCACTAAAATTGAGTCCTAATCCCAACAGCCAGGTTGCAAACGCACCAATAACGCCTGCTATACCTTCCCCAATACTTATTGCAATGATATCCTCAGCACTATTAGGTAATACCTGGCCTACAATGTTCCTTGTTGCAAACTCCAACTTCTCGGCACCACCCTCTTTTAATAAATCTTTCACTACATTTTCCGATTCATTAATTGATTCATTAATCTCTTGTGGTGTGACCATATCTGGAGAACTCGATGCAAGTGCATAGATAACCCCGACGGCAAGAGTGAATGACGCTACAGACATGACCATCATTTCATTCTTCTTCCGTTTTGTTAGTGCACACTCTGCTTCTATATCAACTGGTATTGTAGTCTCTTCTATCCATCGTTGCTTTGTCATAGCAAGTGGATCTTTCTGCATGAAATCGGGAAGAGCACTAAATTTTATTTTGGGTTTTGTTAATGGCTGTTCATCTATTATTTCATTGTTATCTTCATCTAATATATCATCTACTGTCGATCGAGGTCGTTTGGTACCTGCTACCATATATAAAACACCATTTCTATTGTACCTTCTATACCTGCTGAGGTGTTTGTTCTCAGTTCTCGAACTTGATATAACTTTTTGATATTGCAGTGGTGGAGCAAATGCCGATATTTTTTGACCTACACAACAAACCCCAAACACTACAAAAGACGCCGACGATAGCATCGATCTCTTCCGCACCAGCTCTCTCATGGTATATTATTTGCAACATTCAAGATATTGTACACACTGAATTATTTTGCAGACTGAGTAAGCATAAAGATCGTTTGATCGCCTGCTATCGCTGTGTTCAATCATTCAAGCATACAATATGGAAAAAAAATTGACGAAATTTGCCTTCACGAACACGCAAACAAGCTCTCATAATTCTGCAACAATGAGGGAGGGATATCGCAATAGGCGGTGACATATACGGAGGCCAATAGACCGTGTTGATCACCCCTTAGTTCATATTGTAAAAGAGTAAGGCTTTGGAGACGATACTCGCACCGCTCTTCTCTCCCCCTGTATACATAGGTAAAGAAAAATAAAGATATATAATAATGCCACCAAATAACGCTAATCCAACATTGGTACATCGTAAGATTGCCGTCTTAGGCTTTCGAGCTGTGGGTAAGACGTCATTAACGAATGCATGTAAGTATCGGGGGATTGCTATGCATGTTTCATTTCAACACTTATACATACTCACTGTATCCTCTTATAATAGTTGTCAGTGGTACCTTTTCAGATAATTACGACCCAACAATTGAGAATACACATCATAAGACTATTCGGTTTAGAAAGGTTCACTTTGCAACTGATATTATTGACACAGCGGGTATGGTAAGTGGATTGATAGATATTATTTTGTATATGTGCACATCATATGTCTTTTTCCCTCTACACACTCTGATTCGTATCTATCTCCACAATGCACATGTTATACGATAATGTGTAGGATGAATACTCTTCGATATCACGAAATGCAAGTGTTGGAGTGCACGGCTATGTACTAGTTTTCTCTACGGTATCACGGTCATCATTCGAAAATGTTAAGAAAATTAATGAATCATTATTAGTATCACTCGGAGATGCCCTAGATGTACCGCGAGTATTAGTCGGTTCAATGAAAGATTTAGCAGAAGAACGAGAAGTTACAAATCAACAGGCACAAAGTCTTGCCAATAATTGGGGCATACCATACTTAGAATGCTCATCAAAGACGGGAGAAAATGTTGCCGAAGTATTCCATACATTATTGAAAGAAATGGAGAAAGATGATGGACTATTGAATGACAAAGAAGATGACAAGTGTATCATTCTTTAGAACTTTATATTGTATTTGAAATGCATGTAGTATATGTGTGAATGGACTACTCAAAGATATATAAGTTGGGTGATGAGAAACACATTTTTGAAAGTTTTTGAAAGATGAGGAGAAATCGAGAAGAGCAATGCAAAGCAAATAGACATGAACATATCCAAGAAGGCATTTCTCAATCTCTTCCTCAATCATATGAACAGCTAAATGTAAATAATGTTGTTTATTGTGAATGTTGTGAATGTGCATTAGCTTAGCATATTTAACACGTTCATTGACACTATCAAAATTACATTCCCAAGCTCTTTAGACTAAGTCCCTCATCTGGTACTTTGACGCAATACTGTTCTTCCGACCGCAGACACGCAACAATAGCCTCAATAGCATTAGTGATCGCCAAATCAATACCATTTTCTTTAACAAAGAATGTCTGTATATTTCATTAACAGGATGCATTAGTTTGATTCGAATAGAGAATACACTGATGGAACAAAGCACAAATCACACTAATATAGTCAACTTACGGTCCCATATTTACTGCTCAAACGAGTCCAGAAAACGTTGGGTAAAGCAAACTTTACACCCTCCCCAACATTGAAGTTTAGTACATTGCCTTTACCACCAAATTCGTCAACAACTAATACAACAAATTTATCATCTCCTCCACCCTCTTCCCCAAGAGACCAATAGTCTCGGATAGCCAGACTTAATGATGCAAAAAAGATGTGAATAAGTATCACATTGGTGATATATTCATAAAAAAGCAACAGTTCATAGATAAAAGTACTCACCCAGGGGTACGAGGATATGCCTGACATAATACCTTCACACGATATCCAGTATCAGTTTCCAATTTGCCTAATAAATCATTCATTCGTTTCTCTTGACCTTTGGTAAGGAATTTCTCAACTTGAATAACATTTAGCCCTTTCTCTGATGGTAATAATTCTGGCTTGTTTACACCCTCTAATCGGGCACTAGCAGGTGATATAGGAAGGAATAATGGAGATACTGTAAGTCCTGCTAGACTATAGATTGCAGATCGACGAGAGAAGGAGGAATATGTTGATAATGTGATGTCATTATCATAATTTTTGTTTGTTGATGATAGTGAAGTCGGTCTTTGTATTGATGGTAGCGTAGGAGATGGAACAAAAGACGAAGCACCGACCACTAACAGAGTAGCTAATGCTGATTTAAGTACCATCGTTATTTATTGTTCTACAACAAGAGAATGATCAACTCCTAACTCACTCAACTATCAACTCTCATAAAAAAGTAAGACGACAGGCAATCGGTATCCTTTGATTTAGTACCTACTCCGATACGCCCATATCTTTGCCGATAAGGGTGGTTTGATTGTGCTTCCATTGCAATTATACCATCATGTTACTGCTGCTTCAAGTAGTAGCGGTAGTGTTTGCTATTATTACTGCAAATCAAAATGATAATGGTGGCGTTTATGCCTTTTTAAGTACCACACCAAGTTGTGTTAAGATAAGAAGTACATCCACCAATATACTAAGAGGATTTGATGATGTTTGGTGGGCAATAAGTGGTATAGGTGATGATGATTCTTCTTCATCTAATAATGATGATATTGATAGTAGTAATAGTGTTAAATCAAGTCATATTGTATCCATCAAATCATCAAACATTGCTGGTTTGATTAATGAAGTTATAAAAGTAGATTTTGGTCAAGAGGCCGGAACTAGTTTGATTGCGATAACTGGTGAGAGTGGAACGGGAAAATCATTATTGGTATCAAAAGCTATTGATTTGGTAACTGGGGGTAAAGCTATATCTTCATTGGTACCATCTAGAGCGGGAGAGGGTAATTACAAAGAAAGTTCTTCTTTTGTAGAATTGAGTAAGTAATACGAATGTATGTGTTGGTGGTACATACACTGTTGAAAGATTCACATCTAACTTTATACCTTCTTAAGCTGCAAACTTATATGAGCCTCAGCTATCTACAGTATTAGATAGTTTACAACAATATGGTATTGATCCATCTATATTATACAACAACAACAACAACAACAACAACAACAACAACAACAACAACAACAACAACAATAATAATAATGACGAACAATCTAACAAATTAGGTTACTTACATCTTAAGAGAACATTAACAGCGACAGAGAATGGACGATTGAAATCAATTTGTGAGATTAATGGCCAGCAGATTCCACTAAAGACAATGCGACACATCTCAGCTCCTCTTTTAGTTAGAGTAGATGTTGCAATAGCTTCGGGGGCGTTAGCCAGATCGGCTTCAAGATTGTCTATACTTGATATGGGTGTTGAGGATAGTTTCAAACAAAACTGTATCAAATGTAGAGATGAATATAAGGGAGCAAAGAAGAATAGGGAGAGAATAAAGCATGAACTTGAATCTCGTGTCTTACCATCGTCATTACAAGGGATGAGCAATAGTAAAACAGGCTTTGATGAAGAACAAATGGAACTCATGCAACATTGGCTTGAGGAACTTGATTCTTTCGAGACAAGAATAAACATATTTCAACAAGCAGTATTGACACAGTACAATGAAATGCTATCAGAGGGAGAATCAAATGATAAAAGTAGTGGTATAGGCAAAGCTTTACACAATCTACAAAGTGCAACTTGGAGAGGAGACACCGAATCAAATGATGATGATCACTCTCTAATTGCATTCTTACTAGATTTTCGAGAAGGTATGAAGACTGTTGAATCACAATTAGTGTCCACGCATGAGGCTTATGAATCACTGGCATCTTTGACCGCACCCAATTCTGCGTTGGTGTCAGTCGAAAATACCAGAAAGCTTCTGTTTAGTATTTCAAATGAAGACAGCGGTCCATTGTTTGAGACAATTGAAAAGACTCACGAACTACTCAATACTGTCGAAGAATCATTAAATAATTGTGCTCGATCAATAGACGGAAGCTCGAATAGTTTAATGTCAACATTAGAGAAGATGCAATTTCCAATCTCTATTGAAGAAGTGGATGGTATCATCGCCGATTGGAATGCATTGGCAAGAAAACACGGAATATCGGTAAGTGTATAGTATTTGTATTATATAATATACATACAAACTGACACATATCTTATCTTTGTACAGCCGTACTCTTTACCAAACTGTCATCAGACAATAAGAGAGGAACTAGATGGTAATGTCGAAGCACTTAAATTACTACCAGAGGCGGAGGAAAGAGAACGATTAGCTTTAGAAGAGTACTCACAAGCATGTAGAGAGTTATCAGATGCGAGGAGAAAGGTTGCAACCGAGCTTTCGAGTTCTGTTTCTAGTGTTTTGCCTTCACTTGGTCTAGAAGGTTCAACATTAAAGATTGATCTTAGTTTGAGATCAGGAGGCTTTGACGAACCTTATTATGGAACAGAAACTCTAGGTGTGGATATAGTAGATTTCCTTTTATTGCATGAGAAGAATACAAATGAAGACAGCAAGTCTAGAGGAGGGAGTCTTGATCAAGTTGGAAGTTCAGGCGAGAAATCAAGAATACTCCTGGCAATCGAAACAGCATTACCAGGATCAATTGGATCAACATGCAACTCATTCCTCAATAGTGCAGAGAGTATGACATGCCAGAGTGATTTTAGAACTCCACCAATATCGATCGTGTATGATGAAATTGATGCTCATGTCGGGGGAAGAGCAGCTGTGACAATGGCAAAGCTCTTGGCAGAACAATCACGCTTCAAAAGAAAAAGATCAAGCGACAATAAAAGCTTATCAAACAGAGGCAGTCAAATAATAGCTATAACTCACAGTGCATCTCTTGCAGCTATTGCAGATCGACATATTGTTGTTGAACGAGGTAATAACGGATCTAAGGGTATACGGACATATACATTAGATGAAACAAATCGTAGACAAGAGATTGCTAGAATGGCAAGTGGAGATTTGGCATCAGGAGAAGCCAAGACTTTTGCAGATGCACTAATACGTGATGCTCAAAAAAAATTGAATTTGTAATACTATAAGTAAGGATGTATTAACCTTTTCCTGTCAATGTTGTAAATACTTTTCTCACACGAAGACTCCACAATCGAACCCATCCTTTCTTACATGCATTATAAAAGATAGCTCCATACATTAATCCTCCTAAGTGGGCTGCGTGTCCAATATTTGCACGGCCGACACTCACACCCAATACACCTGCAACACTCAGCCCAATCAAGCCGACGAAGAGGTAGTAAGCAGGTAATGTTATTGGAATAAAGGAAACCACCGCCCTAAACTGCTTTGTTGGGTTAAGTAATGAATCAAAAGCTAGCATTGCGCAAGTGACGCCTGATAAACCGAGTCCACTACTTCCTAATGCGAGGGATGTAATATCACTGCATATTGCGCTGCTTAGTACAAACACCCAAAGTGCAACCCCCTGTCTATCCAATACTGGCTTTATCGCTCGACCGAACATTATATAAGCATACATATTCACTGCCAAATGTGATAAGCTCGAGTGTGAAAAGGCCGACGTTATTAAAGCATGATATCTCTTCTTTCTGATAATATTATAATGACTACTTGTAAAATGATTTCTAAGTATTTTAGTTATAGTTGGAGAAGGTAGTTGCCACATTATGAAGACTGCAATTGATGTTGCTACTCCGTTGAACAATGTTGGACTATAGTTTCTTAGTGATATAAGATAATCGTTTATAACTTGTGTTAAAGGTGCAGGACGACGATTATAATTATTCGGAAATGGAGTATGATAGAAACCATCATTAGACACGTTACCCAATGTTGGTGCACCATCATAATTTGGATTGTTCTCATAATAGCCACCTCGCAGTGTATTGATGCATCCAAGACAACTACTTATGTTTGATTTGTATCTTATGTTTTTGATTGCTGTTTGTGTTATGAATGGATGATAGGATATTGCATCCGAAACAGATATACACAGAAGTAAAAGTGTAGTACTACATACTGATATAAGCCACTGATGTTTCATTCTAGCGACAGTATACCTCTCGAGTGAGATGTGATCTTTTTTGTTGATGTATTGTACAGAGTTGTGAGTTATATCGAGTCTTTATTTAAAGAATTGATTATTATTATCTAACGGCTAATGCAATAGTAGGTACTATCGCTTTGATGTAGCAACATATCATCATATCAAATCTAACCTTCAGCCTTCAATATCGTGTGTAGAGTAAATAATTGCAATGCTAGTACGATATGCATGAGCTTTTTTATGAGAGTATAAACCGTACTTACTGACAATGTGCCATGTGCGATGCAATAATATTAGAGGAACAGGCAGCGTTTGATCATAAGCCTTGTTCACCGTCTATACGGCAATAGTTGGGGATAGTTTTGACAATGAGATATGAAAGTGTAATACCATACACTATTATCTTTCTCACCTACTGCACACGAAATATCTCTGCTAAACTATTTGAAGGCAAGTCAAAGAAGGTAGCACGTTTAACGCAAGAGCTTGCAAAGTTAGAAGCCGATCGTTTATCCAAACTTGTGGTTGTATTTGGATATGAAGTGAGTACATATTAAATATTCCTATGATATATTTATACATGTTCTGTATCAATCTCATAATAACATGTTAACTTCCTTCTTCTTTCAATTAGTTCGATAAGCTTGGGTTCTATACTTCTGTTTCCGTATCATTAGTATTATTCATAGCACTTATCATTCAATTAATAAGAAGCAGAAGAAAATGGAAAAGATTAGCTGTCACTCTACAAAGTGATAATGTTAACAACAACAACACTACAACAACAGCACCGACATACCCTCGTCCTCGATACACCATTATGATGATTGTATTGGTAGCGGTATTCTTTTATCTTCTCACTTTCAATTTGGGCAAGGCATTCGAATCCAAAAAGAACAAATCAATATCGACCAAAAGTGGATTAGATTCAGAGAGACTTTCAAGATTAGTATTAGTGTTTGGCAAATATGAATTAGACGAGACTACATTCTATGTATTGATATGTACTTCAATGGTATTGTTCGTTGCACTGGGAGTTCAGATTGGTGTACTATGTAGAAAGTTGAGAGAAACACAAAAGAAGAAGGATACTACAATATCAACTCGACAATCGGATGTGAAATCTCTTGACGTGGTCATCATTGGGTGTGCTCCAAAAAGTGTTGGTTGGTTTCATCTCATACAATTCTTGGACATGCAGAATATCAATGTAACTGCAGTTGTGGATGAACAATATATGGATAATTCTTTCCCTCCACAACCATTTGTTGATCTTATGGGAATGCTAAGAGAAATGGACATTAAATGTGTGTCTAGCATTAAACAGCTTGGTATCAAACAACAAACGTTATGTGTTATTGCAGGTAAACTCGTTGACAATCCACGACAATTCAGAGAGTGTATAAGTATTGGTGCTTCTCATATATATCTCGAGCCCCCCGGTGCACCGAATATACAACAACTAAAAGACATGTCATCTCTTGCGGCAACTAAAGGAGTGAGAGTTTATATGGGATACCAAAGGACATGTGCCGGTTACATCGAACAAGCTTTGAGTCTCAGCAAGTCTATACCGAAATCACACATCTTCTTTTGTCACAATGAAACCTATTCGAGCGATGATTTGCATTTAGCTGTAAGTGAAGCGGGTATGGTGTATTCGATACAAGAACTAGCAGTATTAGTAAAACAGATCGGAATAAATGTTGAAGACATCGTTAATTTCAAAGTCAATACAAACAAACTGTTTAGTGAGAAACAAATCTTTCACGATACAACGAGCGGTGATAAAATTTATGACTTATCAAGAGTAGCGTTCAAGATCACGACTAGTAATAAAAAGATTGCGTCTGTGATGGTTGACAGATGCGGTGGACTTGTAAGCTTTGCTGTTGTGAAGAGCAAGCTAGGAAAGGAGTTGCAACGATTTCAATCTCTTGATACAACTCAAGTGAAGCACTTGACAAGCGAGTTGAGAGATGTGAGCAAACAATTACCACGGCAGTGCATGATAGAGAGTGACGACTTCCTAGAATTGAAAAGAAGAGTGGTGAAAAGCATACTAAGTGGTGGCAACATAAGAGGGCTTGTATCCATAAAAGAAGGAGTTCAAATCATGATGCTGGCTGACTTCTGCAAGAAAGAGATTGACACAGTATTACCAAATCCAGTAAACGAAGGAGACTAAATTTTCTCCTCTGTATACATTCATTGAAGTATTATCAATTATCAATAGCTATATCAAACAATGAGCAAATCCTTTTTTTTCATCTCAAATAAATCCACCTTCTTCTTTACTCTTCCTTTATCTGTTTCTCGAGCTGCTTTACCTTTTTCTTGAGATCTTTGATTTTGGCCTTGTCTTTGAGACGTCTCTGCGTCAAATCCCCACAGAGATCCATGTAGTACGCTTTCGTATATGGGTCCCTAGCTGCTTGTTCCTCAGTAGTTTTAGTATTCTCACTCATACTCTGATCCGTAGAATCATTAGCATTACCTCGCCCATTCTGAGTTGCACGCCGAGCTGGTTGCTTTCTATCATCATCACTACCACCTACCTCTCCATCCTCCTCCTCATCAGTTTCTGTTTCACGATATGATACTGGCTTCTTTCGTCTCGGAATATCGTCAGATAATTGTTGCAATTCAATATTGGTTGCCTTTCTCTTCCTACCAGGTTTTGTTGTCGCAGCACTTGTAGCACTGGCAGCTTTGCTACTCTTAGTACCGCTACTTTTACTAGCCTTGAGTCTGTAAAGAGTGTCTTTTCCTGGCTTTTCTTTGACTGAGCTCTTATCAACACGAATGTTCTGACCGATCGGTTTGGATGTTAGTTGATATGTTGTGAATGAAGAACTATCGAGAGACTTGAGACCACTTGTTTGAAGATTGTCAGATAATTCGGCTACCTTCTTTGTCAGGGCTGTTTTTTTCTTGCCAAACTTGTCTAGTTGATGATTGTAGTAGAAATGAACAATACATCCAACCCAAGCAAAGAGATTGTCTTTATAAACCTCACCTCGATCCTCTTCTCCAAAGGCTATTTGCTCCTTTGTTGGGTTGAGTGGAAGGTGTCCACCAATATCATCGATAATGATGGTAAGGCCTTGACAAAACATGGTTCCTCCAGCTGACAGCTTCAAGAGTGTACGAGCATCATCATATTGTGTAATTAGTCGGCCCGACTGTCGCGAGTAGACATACAAAGAAGCTTCTTTTCCTGTGCTAGGTTCTGTCACTCTCATAGTATCAAACCCAAGGAAGATTCTGAGTTGATATGTATCTTGATGCTCAAAGTTTTGTTGAAAAGGTATTCTCTTGTTGATATTGACTGTGAATGATGATAACTCAACCAACCTTGCCGTCCAATACTTGGCGAAGTCTACACTTTTGCCACCAATTGAAAAGTCGAAATTATTAGGAATGTGTAGGTATGTTTTTGGTAAACCAACTTCAAGCTCCTTGAGAAGATCTTTGACAGTCTTCTTTTGCTGAGCATCCCATTGATCTTGTACATATTCATTTGTCTGATGATGATGTACTTTATCCAACACAAGAAGAAACACATAAGAATTCTCAGCAAAGGTATTGCTACATATGCTATTAGCATGACGACATAGCCTCTCAATACCAATTAGGAAGTCTGGATCACTTGAATGTGATGCAGCACCATATTGCTCAATACATCTTTTCACATTTAGATGCTTATTTTTAGAAAACTTCTTCACCATTTGATCCTTCAATGAAGAACTGGAAGAAAAAGTAAACGATGGTAGGTATGGACCTTCTTCTCTTTGTAAGGATTGTGCAACAACTCCCAATTGAATAGTACCTTCTAAACTGTCCTTGACCAAGACAAATGATCTATCTGATAATGTGGCACATCCCTGTGTAATATTAACGAGTTATATGAAGAAATGAGATGCACATAGATAATATTGACATGTAGTAAACGTGTATAAACATACCTGCTTCAACCCTACACCATTCTCGCCGACAGTATCGGCCCCCGTTTTCAAGCTATTATACGCCTCGAGTACCCTTTCTAGGGGTTTAATCTTCTTGATACTATTATTTACTATGCATAATCCAGTAGTCTTACTCTTATATTCATCTGCATAGACATGGAGTTTACCTTTGAAGGGGGTGTTTTGTATGTTTTCTTGAATGGTAGCATCCAGTGAATTGTCAATTAGATCTAATAGCGCTAGAAACTTGCTCTTGAAATTGCGTTTCCAACTCCTCTGTTATATATATAGATTGCATATTATAATGAAGAAGAATGATGTGGGAACATACGTTAGTATATGATGAGAAAGAATGTAGTTGTGGTGCATCGATTTTGTATTGCAATAATAAGCAATAAAATAACTCACCCATAATCCAATCCCAGATTATTAATTCGTTTGGTACATAATACAAGCAGGTATACCTTGACTAGTCGTTGCATAATAATCATACCATCTTTGGCAGCCCCCTTATCTTATACTATACGATCCCATGATCCTCACCTTCCTCAATCTCCTCCTTGTCGCCTCCCAAATATTTCCCTTCGCCTGCAAAAGTGATTGTGCCAGCTCCATCAATAATTTTATGAAAGATTGAGCTTTTTTTAAGTACCCCTCCACCTTCTCTAGAGAAATGTACAATTGTCCCGCACGGCACATAAAATACATACCATCTGCTTGTCCTTCTATCCACAAACATCATCTTCTTCCCCTCTTTTGAGTCACCGAAGGATATGAGAAACCTACCGCTTGCTCCCCCAAATCCCAGATCTTGGTGCCATTTGAAGTATCCATATACAATATCTTTAAATTTTACAAACTCACCATCATCAAGGCCGAGAATATCTTGGTACATAGCAGCTGTAAGATAAAATGCAACGAATACATTGCGGAGAGTCATGTTAGTATCCTTCATCAATTGTTGTAGAAATGCGAGAAGTAGAGGTGTATGATCCTCAAGTTTCTTCTTGAGAAACCCATGGTAAGCTCCCGATGGAGTGAGATAGTATGGACTACCTCGTCCTTGTAGCATTGGTTCCATCTTACGAAATATCCCATGTTTTGTTGCAAGGTCATTAGCTTCATCTGTAAGTTTTTGCAATGCCACCTCCACCTTCATATCTGCAAATGGACTATCTTTGTCGTCAGCCAACTTTTCAAGATAATGTTCAATCATATTAACTCTGAATATCCAAAGACAATACGAAAGGTTTCTACATGCATGCAACATACTGCATTACCACACATGCTACTGCTAATAGTGAACATCAACCAAAGGTACAGGCATTAATAGGAGCATGCATTGATGATAATGCTAGATGCCCAAGCGTACGACCTTTCAACGGTGCACGTGCATCAGGTGCAGATGTCCGATCGGAAACAATCACAACAGTTCCACGTAGCATCTTTGATGAGGCCAAACATTCTAGAAGTGCTTACTGTACACACTGTGTTAGCGTTGTGGAAGGAGTCATTGACAAATTTGGTAAGCGTAAGAAGAAGGAGGTTGAGAAGCATGTATTAGTATGCAATCCTCGAGTTTTCCCGCTAGTTGGTGGGATGTGTCCTTGCAACAAGAGTCGATCAGACTTTTCTGGTTTAGCTATGTACATCAGGCATTGTAAACAAGAGCACCCAGGGATGTTCCTTGACGAAGAAGAATCATCCAATGAAGAGGACTCCTCGGACGAAGGTGAGGGTTGGTCACTCGTAGCCGTGTCTCGCGCTGCTCAGATCAGTGCTACTGATGCAGTCAAGTGCATGGGTAGGGAAGGACAGTGCACTGCTACTGCTTGCTGCGAGTGGCAAGTAGATGATGATGGAGTGGCTGTTGAGGATGTGGATCCTTTTCATTGTTGTTTGCAATGTCAAAAGAAAGAGTTTGATGGCTGGCCAAAGGATGAAGACGATATCCCAGTCGATTCACTAGAGGATGAAGACCGTATTGCCATGCTTGATATGTGTGTTCCTCCCTCTTTTAGCTACCGCAAGAGAGCACTTGAACTACCTTTCACAACAGCGGAAGAGGCAGAAGCAGCATCAAATCGTGCAGAACGTAAACGTCGTCGTAAGAAGTAGACAATGTACAAGGGCTTCTTCAAGCGTGGCCGAATGATATCAATGAGGAGCTTCGGAATGGAAATATAACTTGCAATTAACATACAGACAGCAGTGTTTATATGTTGTTCATGATGTCTATTGTTTTATGTGCAGTTTAGAACTTACAATAATAAAACTCGAATTGGATGAACAGTGGGGAGTATGAGGCTGAGAAGAAAGTATGCCTAATGTAGAATAATACAAGATAGTGTTGAGATAACATTCACCGTTGTTGTTTTACTATCGGTATCATCATCAACTGGCACATTGCCATTATTGATCAAAGGCTCTCGTTTGACTAGGCTATTCATTTGCAAAGATAAGAGCAGTGTCATTTTTGTATGTAGTGCATACATTTTCTTGTGATTGCAACTTTTATCGTACCTCCTTATTCTCACAACAATAATGGGAAGTTATCAGGTATTATAACAGTAATATATAATACGTAGTAATATAGAAATAGGTATATATTTTATACACATGAACAAATAATCAATTGGTGGTGGTCATGAGAGTGCGAGAAGGGTTAGGACCCTTTGCTCGGGAAGATGCAGTTTACCGGTGGTCAGAGAGTTAAATATCACTCAATATAGTAGTCGGCGTGTCTGAATCAATAGGGTTCATGTTCAATATGTATAATCAAAGGTATTGCAATAGATTGGTGGTGGTCCTGTGCAGCCGTTTTGACACAGTGAGGACGGACGATTAAAAACTGGTAGAGTTCCCTGGTAGGGTAAACTGATGGCAACTTGGAGCAAAGTAACTTATTGTTGATATTTAGACTAGAAGTCTTCTTACTTTCCACCCTCCATCTTTAAAAGACTACTTACAGCTTCTATCACTGCCTTTCCTTTCTTACTACTAGCAACGTCGATAGCTGGATCCATGATCTTCTCAAGTAAAAGAGCTTCCATTGAACTTCTCAGGTATTTTACCAGTGTGGCTGATTTCGCATCAATTCGAAACTTGAGCCATTCATCAACTGCAGCCACACCGTGGGTTTGATAAACCTTTAATGAACCCCCGAATAAGAGAATGGCAAACTTTGAAACAGCTGTGCTATCTCTTATATAGACCTTACTCGTCTTGACAATCTCATGATAACAACCATATCTACTCTCAAGCTCCGTTGCAGTGAATGCTATTGTGGATGGATGTAAGTAAATTTCTCTAACCTTTTGACCTCTGAATGTAACCTCGCCTGCAGTTTTACCTTGCAACGATCTCGGTGCTATAACTATATTCGGATACAAACCAGCTGCGATTACTGCTCGTATAAGATGGAGTTCTTGAACATCGTTGTGATTTGTACTGTTTCTCCCTTTGGGTTTGGAGGAGAAACCAATGTCTCTCATGTACTTCTCAAGCTGCCGTTTTAACTGGATAATGTTTGACAACGCAATATAACTGAGATAGTTTTCACGAAGGAATTGTTTAGCCTTCCTTACATCTCGTCGTTTTAGATCACTCCATTGATTAAACGCCAACAATACTGCTATATGATCATCACTTGCAAACCCCCTCTTAGCTTCATCTGCAGCATCACGTTTATCAAATGAAGACACAAAGGGATTTCGACTTGTCATCGCTGCTGCTATTGTTAGTACATCTTCAAAGCAGCCAAACATTGCACCATAGATTAGTAGCTTTCCAACACGAGGATGGACGGGTAACGTAGCAAGATGGTACCCTAAAGCTGTCAAATATGTTGATACCTGCATATCTGATTCTTCGTTTTGTTTCTCAGTATAGTCAGATTCTGCTGCTCCTAGTGACTGTAAGAGATCTAACGCATTCTTGATAGCATTATCAGTTGGCTTGTCAACGGCCTTGAGAAGGAACTGAGCTGGTTCTCCCAAATCGAGTACTAAGATTTGCAAAACTAAATCCTCTAGACCAACTCTCAACATCTCCGGTAGCTGATAATCATCAAGTACCCTATCATGAGTATGCGACGAATACAAATGCCAGCAGTATCCTGGCTTGACTCTGCCAGCGCGACCTCGTCGTCTAAGGAGAAAACCAAGAGTTGTAGTGTTAGGTGGTTGACATGTTATAGGCACGAACATACAATTGATAACTTACTGTTTGGTAGCAGCTTTCGATGCCCAGCATTCAGTTAGTGTCGGCATCTTATTGAGATCATCGTATCTGTTCTCTTTTACTCTTGCAGTGTCCACAACAAACACTACATCATCTATGGTAATTGAAGTCTCAGCAATGTTGGTACTAAGAACAATCTTTCGCTTACCCCGAGGGGGCCTATTGAAAATCGCAGTCTGTTCTGCATTTGACAGAGAAGAGTGCAAGGGATATATCACGACGTTTGAAGAGTCTTGAAAGAAGGGAACTTTTGTCAAGTGTTCCAATGCCGTAGTGATCTCTTTCATGCCACTTAAAAACACTAGGATTGCCCCTTCTTCCAAATTCAAACATATATATTGAAGTAACTCGGCGATTAATTCATAGTTTGTAATCGACTCATCAACCACCGAGAGACTGTCAATTACATTTTTGTTGTATTTTGTATTCGGATACATCTTTCTTAGCTGTGTCTTTGCTAGCCTGTCTGTATTATTATCATTGCCATTGTTGCTAGTCTTTTTTGCAGCATAGTCAGATCCTTCGAGTACTAAGTGGCCAGTAACCTGCAATGCATCTTCTAATCTGTATTCTTTCACGGGTTGAGCCTTTGGGCAAAGAAACATGACATAAGTGTAGTGTATGAGGTACATTGGACATATGTGCATATGATATGGGCATATAATAACACCAACTCACTCTACCAGGTATAGAAACTGTAGGACAGCCTCCAAAGTAAGACGAGAAGCGTTCTGCATTTAGTGTCGCTGACATGAGTACTAACTTGAGAGACTTTCTCCTTTGAAGTAAATCCTTTAGTATAATGAGTAGAAAATCTGTATTGAGATCTCGTTCGTGGACTTCGTCAACGAAAACATGGCTAACAGAAGCGAGATCAGGATCACATTGAAGTCGTCTGAGCAATACCCCTGTTGTACACAGAAGTAGTCGTGTTTTAGCACTCCGTTTACTCTCTAGTCGAATTGAGTATCCACATGTCTGGCCTATCTTCTCACAACGCTCAGCGGCTATTCTCTCGGAAACTCCAATAGCACTAATTCTTCTAGGTTGAGTGACAATAACGTTTGCTTCAGCACCTCGATTATTAAAGATCATATCGTCTAGAACAAGTTGAGGAACTTGGGTTGTCTTTCCACATCTAATGGAGAAGAATGCGATCACATGAAATCTCAATTAGACAAAAGACACATAATATGCACACCTGCTGCAAATCATATTACTTACCCTGTATCACCACTAACGACTGTAATCTGATTATTTTGTATAGCTGAAACCAGTTTGTCACGCATTTTATACGCCGGCAATTGTTGCCTAACCCGCAATAGTTGTTGAAATTGATTCGAATTGCCGTCACTACCACGACGCTTATCATTCTTATATCTATGCCGACCTTTTCCTTTCGGTTGTTCCACTTTGTACTTCTTTTCGAGTTCCATTCTAAGTGCAGTACTCATTTTGTGTTTGCGTGCATCATCTGCTGTCGGCGGTGATTGTTTAGAAGCAACCTCGGTTGTAGGCACTCTAGCCTCAGGAGAGATGAGCCACGGCTGGTCCTGCTGTGTGTTTAATACATCTTTTAGAACCGTTTCAATACCAGGACTAGGGGCACAGACGGGCTCTGGTACATGTATCGCCTCCGTCGAATCCGCTTTATCAGTAGCAGCTTTTGAAGTGGCATTTGCTAGATGAAGAGTACCAAGTTCACTGCTTGAATCTGCGCTGATTCCAGCATCCTTTTCTTTTGCTTTCTCTTGATACATTCGGCGAAGTTTTTCAACAAACAATAAAGTCTTTGGGGTAGCTTCATTAGATCTACTTGCTTGGGGGGTATTCAAGTTAGATTCTTCCGGAAGTTTACTGACCGATTCAGCATCTTCTTTTACATCAGTGCTCTTCTTCCCAGCAGACTCGACTTTTTGCTCGTTATTATTATCCTCCTCGTTCAATTCACCATGGAATATAAGCATATCTTTCCTTGCAATGTCAGCAACCTTTCTGGCTTCATCTCTATCAGCTCCTCCGTTGAATGCATCATTCATTGCCTTTCTGTATGCTTTCTCACCTTCATTTTCCACCCACTCCTCCCATCGTTTATTAACCACTCTCTCAGCCATTCTTGAGGACACTTGACTATTCTCTAATTTTGTCTTCTCTATTCGGGCTCTATCCTTTTCCTCTTTGATCCGTTGCTTCTCTAGTAGAACTGTATCACGAGCATGACTCTTCTGCGCAGCCTTGTACTTTTGTCTCTGTCTACGAGAAAGCTTTTTAGCCTCTTCCACAGTCATGTTATAATAGTCTATCACATCATCATCACTGTCCAATGTTTCCGCTTTTTCTGTTATCTTCTTTTCTGCTATAGCCTCTTCATCAATGAATTCTTTTTGCCATTGTGATACATTCTCGGCCAAATATTCCATCAAATCAAATACTGCTGCTTGTCCAACAAGCTCTTGTGTATGTTTGTTCATATTGATACTGATGCGTCGTAACAGTGTAGGAGGCAGTGTTGAATTTGCAAACCATAGCATAGGTGTTGCTGTCAAAGGATAGCCTTGACGAGTGATTACATAAAGATGGCACTTATCATTACATGCTGGATGTACAAGAGGAGTGGTAGGCTTAACCTCGACCTTATAGTGAAGATCATCTGACTCATTTGATGAGTTACTCAATATCTGAAATCCCTCAGCGTAGATTGCTTCGAGTACTTCTTTCTCTTGATCACGTTCAATTACTGCCGTTTCTTCCATTTCCCTTGCTACTTCCTGATCTAATAGTGATACCTCCTTAATATCAGATTCGACACAGGCAATGAGATGCTTTAGTAATGCTCCACTGCAGGTCGACAGTGGTTGAAATTCGCCATCATCAGACGAATCATCTGATGTCAACAAGTTATCAATGTTCATTAATTTGAAGACCTTCTCCACTTCTTTTGAATGAAACCCCATACGAATCAGATCTGTGGTCAGATTCAGCTTTCTCAAATGAACTAACCTCTCTTTGGCTTCCTTATCATATTGGGATTTTGTAAACTTTGGCATTACGGATATTGATGAATGAGGTACTGCTTTTATTTGAAGTGTATCATTTGATAAAGTCCTTTCAGATGGCGTACCAAGTATTGATTTCGATTCAATCTTTTGTACACGAAAGCCTCGTCTAAGATCTTGTTCTTTTAAATGCAGAGACAACCAATCCATACTCATCTCTAAAAGTATACCCTCATCTTCTTTTGACATTTTATCATCATCTATATTATCAACATCATTATCTCCTTCTTCGGCTTTAGCATTTTGTTTAACCACCAGCAATCGCTTTTTGGACGCCCTTAATGCCAGTATCGCTTCTTGTTGCTGAAATGAAAAGTGTGTAGTAAGATGTCGATAGATTGGCGAGTTGATCAGTGTATCTTCATCATCCAAATTGTCTTTAACATCTCTATCTATAGAGTCGTCATCACTTTCATCTATATCTTTATTGACATTATCATCCTCGACGTCCACATGATTGAATGTTATATCATCCTTACGACATTGATAATCAGGCTCATCTTCATAATCACCGCCATAATCATCATAATTATCAATATCACCTGGATTTGCAGTCATAGTATATTGAGAAGAAGTTTTGTGCATATACTGAGCTGATGTATCTTCTTCTTCTTTTTGCTTATCAATAATATCTTCTACATCACTCTTCTTTTCATCTTCATCATTATTATCACCTTCCCAAACATTATACGCCCTCAATAATCGTTCCACAATCTTAACACTCTCAGCTGATAATGTAATACTATCTAATTTACTAACATCAATACCATCCATTGCATGTCTACTCTTGCGTGATAAAGATGTGATATTAGCATCTCTATTACCCGAATTAGTCGTCTTACTACTCTTGACAATCGATATACCACCTAAATCTTTACGCTGCTGTTGTACACGATTTTTAATCTTTTCAACTACTGCATCATTATTTTGACCACCACGACCTCGACCTCGTCCTCCATCTCTTCCGCCCCTACCCCCTCGACCTCTACCTCCCCTACCACCTTTCTTATTGGGTGGACCTTTACTAAATCGGGCTCGGGCCGAAACATTACGTTCTTGAGCTGCACGCTCTTGTGCTCTTCTATTGTTGCACCGTCCCATTATTTATATTCTAAATTGCTGCAACTATTGTATGTAGGTGCACACTGCACATGTCCCGGCTATCATATGCATAAAAAATGACAGTGAACATTCCGCGTGGAAAAGGATACCCTTTTCACTTTTTGACTATGGTATCGTACCTGCTCTGCGATCTATCAAATAGATTGGTATTCAATATAAAATGGCGGCTTCTTCCTTTATCATTACTCTTGTATTGTTATTTATTGTGTCGTTGTCGGTGTTGGCGAAATCATCTTCAAAGACCACATACACTAAAGCAACATTTATATCATCTGCTTCACCAACTTTAGTTTCTCCACTCAAATCAAAGCCATCAACTGCAACGGGATGGCCATCACCATCAAAGGCAAAGGCAAGACAACAAATAGCTAATGGATATGGTATATATAATGCTAATAATGGAGTATCTGCATCAACATCATCATCGACACTTTATGCTAAAAAGAAAGGTGCAACACAACCGGTATCATCAAAGAAAGGAAAAATCCAAGTAGTACTCTTGGAGACCGTTCCAAAAGTAGGACAGTCAGGTGATGTTGTATTCGTATCAAGTGCTATATTTCAAAATCAACTCAAACGCAGCAATAAGGCTCGTTTAATATCCGAAGAGGAAGTTCAAGCTATGGAGGCAGAGAAAGCAGCAGCTGAAAAGGAAATGCTAGAGGAAGCAATTAAAACAAAACAAATGCTAGAAGAAGCAATGGTAGAGAAGATAAGTGATGCTGAACAATGTGCAACAGATGGGGATGATATCTGTGGTGTTGCATTAGAAATGAAACGGAAAGCTGGACCAGAAGGTAACTTGTTTGGAGGTGTTAATCCGAAAATGGTAATGGATGCATTGAAACAACGCTATCCACAAGGAAGTTGGGATGGTAGACAAGTTAAACTGACTGAGGTTAAAGATTCAGATGGGAAGGATGTCAAGAAGAAGGATATCAAACATACTGGAGATTATACTGTCAGTGTTACTTTGGGAAAGGGAGTCGATGTGACCTTTATATTGTCAATTCTAGAAGAGTAGGATGATATAATAATCATATACGTCGAACCCAAAGGAATACAGTCTACACGAACTTAATATGTAACGCTAAAGTATAAGAAGGAAGTGTAATAATACTACGTATTTATATACCTTACTACCTACATGTTAGTAGACTATGTCCATCAACTATATCCAAACCCTAAAGATCACCCACGTACGCTTACTCTCGGTATCCTTTAGGATTTAGGATACCAGTTTTAAGATTGATAAGTGTTAGGTAAGTGATATGTAAGTGATAGGTAGCCAAGCAACCCATTCATCTATTGAATGATATCACCCCCGCTTTGTATTAATTGTTTATCAAGGTGTTCTACATATATTATTTTATTCTAACGTGGCGACCTCTAAATTCATAGAGTGCCAACACTAAAAAAATAGGACTTCCCGTGAGTAAAAAGTAAAAAGTTGAATGTGTGAACTATAATATGATTGTACCTTACCTTTCTTTCATATATTCATATATATTTTGCTAACTAATAACAATTCATCTCATATTACTGTATTACAATTATCAGAAATATTTATCAAAGAAGGTATATACCCCAGTGAACTAATTTTGTAGATCATCTCCGGATTTATCACACACTTCACACTTTACTTTATATCAACACAAACTGCAAACATATTTTGATTATATCCAACTAAGTATACATTCCTACTCAGACTGGTAAGTCACTTTCATATTGATTGTGATAATTATATTTAAGAAGATATCTCTTAACACGAAACACAACCCTCTCTCTATTTCATTACATCTTAATTTATGATTATCATACTAAAGAAAACACAACAAGACAATAATTAATCATGGACACATCTGGACAAGATACAGGGGGAAGGGCATCGCGTTCTCGAACAGCACCGAAGCGATATCAAGAGTCAGTAGTAGAAGAAACAACTGCTGCCACTACTAAACAGAAACGGAAAATAACTCCCTCAAGTAAGAAGAGTGCAACAAAGAAAACCTCTGGTGGTATTTGGAATGATGAAGAGCACGCACAATTCGAGAAGGGCTGTGCAATGCATGGATGGGGCAATTGGAAGATGATTGCAGAAGCAGTGCCAACACGTGATAGAGCACAGTGTAAATCTCATGCTCAGAAATTCCTTAAGCATAACAAGGGTGCGAGGACAAGGCTTGATAGGGAGTATGCCAAGGTGGCCAAGAAGGAGGGCCTAGCGCCTCCCAAAATGAAGGCAGCCACAACAGGAGGGGCAAGGAAGAGAAAACCAGCAAATAATGATACCGTGGAACCACCTACGAAGAAGGGAAAACCAGCCGCAGCAACAGCAGCGAAGAAGAAGCCTGCCTCGGCCAAGACGGTGAAATCAACAGGCAAGGGCGAAAAGAAAACGGGGTGGGGTCCATGGACAGAGACTGAACAGCTTCAGTTTCGTCAGGGGTGTATTTTACATGGATGGGGAGAATGGGGAGGTATTGAAGAGTTTGTTACTACTCGAAGTCGAGCCCAAATTAAGAGTCATGCTCAAAAATTCCTCAAGCATAAACCAGGAAAGTCCGCGTTTGTATTGTTTTATCATGCGAATTCATGTGTTCAATATGAAAACTCGGCGATTTGGATACTTCATTTGGCCTTTATTAGCCGTTATTTGACTACTTTTGAACCACATGTACTAACATAAGTTACTATTTCCTCTCTTTCATCATCATAAATCGTGACAACGCGATCTTTCAGACGAGAAAACTCTCTATGAGCTGGAGCACAAACAGCTTGCTCAGGGCAATGGCAGTGGAAGCCTCTCTAACGAGACGGAGAAAGTAACGGCTAAAAAGAAACCCTCAGCCAAAACAAATGCAAAGTCTCCCAAAACCAAAAGTGCTACTCAGGCAGCCGAAGCTATCATGAGTCTCAACCTTCCAGAAACGGCAGCTAGTGCAAACGATGAGGATTTGGATGTGAAAGTTTCTGCAACCGATAGTGCAGCACCCTCTCTTCCTTCTAATCCAACAGCTGGAAACCAGCAGCCATCGGTTGAAGGCCAGCAGCAGCAACCTGTCAATTCACAACCACCCCCACACTGGTTAGCGGCTGAGACCTGGGAACAATGTTTAGTCAACATTCATAGGTGGTCTTCTCAACTCTCGGAAGCTGAGAGGAATGCAGAGTATCACAAATACGAAAGCCTACCTGATGGAGAGAAAGAAAGGTTGCGCTTGAAACTCATTCAATTGATGGCAAATCGCCCTAATGCAAGTTGAGACAGAGAAAGAAAGAGATTGTATATTGTCAGTTAAATTGGAAAATTTTGACGCTTTGTTGTTATGGTACCATTATCAATAAACAATAGCTATTGTCAATAATGTTCCTAATCTAGTAAGGATAAATAGTTTGTTTGAGGACTAGTGTGATCTGTAGACATATGGTATTTAATTGGGCATACATAAATTGGCACTAAATAAATTATAAACTATACTCCCAACTCAAAAAAATTATTGGGACAACAAACAACATTACACTTCTTTATTTCCATCATCTCACATTACCTTCAGGCCTCGTTAATACTACCAGACATAAAATCCATAAACTGTGTGTAGCGTGGAGTATTATCTGGACTTTGAATGAAGCCTTCATTAGACTGACGACTCGACAAGAGCACCCTCTTTAGGTCTGATACTTGGGTATTCACCCTCACAAGTTCATCACTTTGCAATTTATAGCTCATTTCCCAATCATGATTCTTTTCATTCAATTCTTTAATCTTTTCCTTAAAGACGGTACACTTTCTTTGTAATACTTCGTTTTGAACTGAATAGTGCTGCCTTAACCCATCCACTTCTTCAATATCGACTTGCAACAATTCAACCTTTTCCTCAAGTTGAGCCCTTTCGCCAAGTAAATAATTTCTTTCCTCCATTAGATCTGTAACCTCATCCTCGGTCTTGGTAGCTAATCGCTCACCGTCCATCTCCAAAGAATTGAGTCTATCCGTCACACGTTCAATCTCTTTCTGTGCTATCTCAAGATCTTGGCACTTACTCTCATATTTCCTAGCCTCGTCCTCGACACGATTTTGCATATGGATAACGTCTCTTTCCAAGATATGCTGTGCTTCATTTTGATGCAGTAACTCCTCTTCCAATTCTCTAATTACCGCCTTGGATCTATCCCCTGACTCTTGACGAGATTGATTGCTCGTTTGAAGTTCGTCTTGAAGACGATCGACCATGGACTTTAGATCTTTTTGGGCTTCGTCTCGTTCAACTTTTGTCCGCTCAAGTTGTTCTTCAAACAATGTTTGCCTCGAGGTACATGCTTGCTCAAGCATTTCAATCTTACTATCCTTCTCTTGCATGACAGTTTGATGATCATTGTCTTTTTGTCGAAGTTCATCCTTGAGTTGTATGATGCATTGTTCATGTGCTAAGAGAATCGACTTCTTCTCTAATATTTCATCTTCCAATCTTTGAATCGTAGTATCCGCTTCAGCCTTATCTCCTTCAGCATCGGCTAATGCATTACGAATCTGTTTTACTTGAACAATTAATTCCTGACATTCATTCTGCTTCTCTTCAGACACTTCCTCTGCTTCCTCCAAGGCCTCTCCCAACATGTCAATTTGCTTTGTTGCATCGTCCAATGATGCCTCGGCACTAAGACGGTTTGTCTCTTCAACTGATAGTCTTGTCTCAAGATCAGCACAGCATGATTTGAGGGTATCATACTGTTCCTTGAACGACTTTGCCGCTGATAATTTCTCTTGGCAGTTCTTGAGTTGTTTCTCCTTTTCATTAACAACCTCTCGCAGGTCTTGTGTCTCCTTCTCAACATTAGCCAATGAAGCTTTTGATATGGCACTTTCAGTAGTCAGACACTCAAAAGCAGCTTTGGCACTGGATATATCGCGTCTATAACCATCTGCCTCTTCACGTGTGGCTTTCAAAAGCGACCTCTCATTTTCGAGTTGGAGTTCAAACGATTGAAGTGACACACGAAGTGTTTCGTTCTCACTCATGAGATCAGCATTATTGGTACGAATAGTAGAGATTTGCTGCGACACTTCATTCTCTGCAGCTGAAGCGGCTTCTGACAAAGCCCTTTTCTCCTCCTGACAAGTCTCAAGGTCTGAGGTAACAGCCATCAACTTGGCTTCCAACTCTTCACACTGCATCTTGAAGGATTCAATTTCTTTATTGCGTCTAACATCTTGTTTGGAAAGCTCATCTTGAAACTCTCTGAGCATCATGTGAGCTTGCTCAAGCTGCTTCTTAGCATTATCACGCTCACCCTTCACGGCATGAACTCTCTCACGTAATTGATTAAGCTGCTCTTGATTGAATGCACACTTGTTGCATGTAGGGGCATCCATCAAGGCATGCCCTTGTTCAGCATTGACTTTTTCATTCTGTGAAAGCTTCTCCTTCATCGCCTCAAGTGTGGCAGTTTGGAACTCACTAAACTTGACTAAATTGGCATGTTCCTCTTCCTTATCTTTGAGATTCTTGAAGAGCTTGTCAACTTGATCCTGCGCCTTGGCTAGATCGTCTTCGGATTGCTCTAACTTGCCAGCAGTGTCATCCAACAGCTCTTGAGTATCTGCCAGTCTAGCCTTGGCTTCCGTCAATTCTTCATCCGCATAATCGAGTGTATCCTCAACAGCATTTAATCGCTCTTCAAGGATTGATACAGTGTCTCGATTGGTATTATTCTGAGGCTGAGATTGTCCCCCGGAGGAAGTAGTACTCTCTTGATTCTCGTGAATCAAAATCTCGACTTCCTCATTTAACCTAGTAATCTTTTCATCTTTTCCTTCCATTTCAACCTGCAACTCAACGATATGAATATCCCGTTCTTCAATATCATCAATGAGTAGGGCATTATCTGCCTTGACCTCTTCAATATCCATCTTCATTTCTGATATCGTATTCTTGAGAGATGTAACTTGCTGCTCGGCTTGATCAAGATTTTCTGACACAGATTCACGACGCTTGAGCTCAGAACGAAGTGTGCGTGCCAAGAGATTTGAGGTTGGTGTTGATGGTAGATTAGCAGCACTATCTCTACTACTATGATCAAGGCGTAGCTCTTTAACTGGTGTAAACTCCTTCAACTCTTCAACAAAATCAATATTCATACTACCATCTTCATTGAAGAAGACATCGCCCAACGTGTCGGATGTTTGAGCCCACTCCGTCAACTGCTTGTGGAGATCATCACATTGAGTTTGTAACTCATCACGATCATGCTCGACCATTTCACGTTCATTCCTCTCACGCTGTAATTCATGCTTGTGTTGATCGCATAGTTTTTGTAAATCAGTGAGACGAGTTTGCATTGTCTGCATGGATGCATCAGCATTCGATGCTGTGACATCACCTGAAGCAACACGTTCCTTGAGCGAAGTGATAAGCTCTTTTGATGCAGCGTCACTCTGTAGCTTGGATTCCCACTTATTGTGCACATCATCCAACTTGGATTGGAGTGATGTATTAACGGCTATACTTTCTTGTAATCGCTCGTTCAGACTATTAATCTGTTCCTCCGACTTGTTCAGGTGAGAATCATACGTCTTCTCCATCTTCTTCAAGCTTGATCGATGTGTCTTTTCAGTATCAGTTATCTGCGTGCGGTATGCCTCGACTTGTAAATCTGCCTGATTCTTCTGGGCCTGAAGTGAATCAACTAATACCTTGAGCTTGGCAGTTTCCTGTAACGACGATTCATACTTGGTCCTCAACAAAGTATTCTCCTTGTTGGCTTCAATATATGAATTCTTATAATGCTTCTTCCGTTCAGAAAGTTCCACACAAGTCTGATCGGCAAAGCGAACTTCTTTGACAAGTGTTTGATTCCGTTCCATGAGTGCCGCACGTGTTGGAGAAGTCTTGTCAGTACTGTTGCTGCGATTATAACGCTTTGCTCTTCTCGAGGAAGAACGGCTACCCTTCGACTCCATCATACCACTAAGAAACTCAATGTCACTATTCTCGGGAGAGTCAAACTCATTCTCCTCAGAGCTGCTCTCACCATTATTATACGCTACATCATTCTCAGCATCACTGCCAATACCTTTTAATGGCGACGGGGAACCATACTCGTCACCACTTGCCTCATCATCACTTACAATCATACTTTCATTCATTGGATTGACTTGAGCTTCCATACTCTCACCCAATCTCTTCTTGGTATTGGGAGTCATAAACATGTCACTATTACCATTGATATAAGGTGATTTGGGATAAGATTGTTTGGTTGCACGATAATCATCATCACCACGAGGTGTCTCCCAACCATCTTGAATGGCAAATGTAACACCCTTCTCCTTTCCCATCTCGGACTGTTTTTTGGCATCATTAGGTGATGAAGCTTGTTGTACTGGACTTAATACCTCACTGCCACCACCACCAATACTTGCATTCCTTAATAAATGCTCTTCCAACTTCTTCACCTTTTCAGCACTTTTACATAAGTTACGTTCGGCCTCATCCTCAACTTCTGCCTCCTCTTCTTCAATAGTTTGATCAAATAATGGACTTTCACCCAAGAATGATAATACGCCTGAAGCACCACCAACATCAACACTACTACCACCACATACATTACTACCATTATCACCACTTAGTGACTCGGTATGCAATTCATGCTGACGTTTCTTTAATGCAACAGGTGTAATCATCATATTGTCAGAACTACTTAGTAATAACAACATATCATCCTCATCAGCCGATGTTATCAACTCATCCCGATCCATGGTTGTTTCATTTAAATGATTACCAAGCATTGCCCATGATGCTGCTGTTGATTCACTATCTTTACCATCATCTAATGATAGGGATAGTTCTTCACTGTTATTGTTATTGGTACTAGCAGTTGAACTAATGTTGTTATTGTTTAGTACTTGATCCATTGCAAAATGGGCATTAGCTACCAATTCTACATCATTAGCAGAACTGCTAGCCTGTTTACGTGCCATTGCAGCTGTTGATAATTGCTTACGACGCATAATTTGTTTCATTGCTGTAAAGTTATTTGAATGTTGATTCTCCTTCTTAGATTCTTCTGTTTTGTGAGTGCTACTTTGTTGTCGTTTCAACTCATTATTTAAATTCAAGGAAATACTCTGTGGTGTGGTATCATTATTATTACTTGATGTATCATCTTTCTGTAAAGATTGGAATGTTGGTAGTGATTTACCAGGCCATGATTTGGTACCACCAGAAGATTTAGTCTGTGAATTGTGATTGTTGTTATGAAGTGATGTAGGCTGTACAGATGATGCTGAACGGGGTGTCAACGATGTTGTTGACGATTCCTCCTCATTTAGCTTTTTAGCATCCATTAACTGACGAAACCTAGCCAACTGTGTATTGGTTGGAAATCAGGATAAGTTAGAGATTACTAACAACAATTTGCCACAGACAACTCAATCAGTGTTGCTAATCATATATTATCAATAAAATCACACACTCACCTTGGAATTAACTTCAATACCCAACGTCATCGTTCCAATTATTGTCTTCAGCTAGATAGAGATTAATAGAGTAGAAATACTGAGTTGATATCCACGCCTTTGAGCTCCTACTACAAAAGAGGTAACGGCAAATTAAGGTATGCCCGAGGGCGAAATTTAATAATTTCCTTTGCCCGGGCCAATAAACGGTCTCTGGAGTCCCGCGTGGAGTTCGACTCAATCTAGCTAGCTAAGTAGCTCATAGATTGCCTTACACCACAAATTGCTTTGCAGTGTTTGGTTCGTTACCGACTACAAGTGAGCACAACATCCCAGAAAGATGAGGAGAGTAGTTAGACTGTGCACATAACAGCAACAAAGAAATTGCTTGTCTTCTGGATCAACCGCGCAGCTTTAAGGCGCGGGGATGCATTCCGCTACGCTCCATGCATCCCATCCTATTAGATAATGGTGGGCCTGTTATTTAGATTCAGTCAGATACACATACCGTTTGCCCTTTAAGATCGCGTCCGGAGCTCGCTTTCCGCGCATGGAAATGTGGACAACAAATAAACAACTATGCAGTTGTGGTACTGTTACTTCAATGTATGACACTTAGAGTATTTTAACGTATCCCACATTAAAATTTAGGCTTCTCATCTGAGGCAGTACAGTAAACAACAAAGGGTATTAGTATCTGTTTAGCGAATATTTAGCGATGTATTGAAGATGTTTCACATAGATAGTTTCATCACTGGCTTTTTACGTACATTTCCCGTTTGGTATCCTAGCTAATATACTAGCAAGGTAATCTGTTGCTTAGATAGCACAATAACCTTTCTGATCTGAAAAGCAGATTCTGCTCATC
>Ga0214481_100208_pt1 | contig 30390 bp, 40 predicted proteins | sample M1_20Mar14CPVII9_4_FD_165057 | JGI IMG/M metagenome (GOLD analysis project Ga0214481, IMG submission 165057) | Marine eukaryotic communities from Monterey Bay, California, United States - M1_20Mar14CPVII9sort6BwellG10 | ecosystem: Environmental > Aquatic > Marine > Unclassified | place: USA...
CGCTTTCTATGCTGCATTTGCCCTGACCCGCGAATAGACGGTAAATTGGTCGCCGATTAATTTCCTGAGGTCGGGTGCGATTTGGATACGGGTTGTTTGTGTTTGGTCAATATTTTCGTCAAATAGCAGTGCAATATCGTTTGGCTATTGATCCGAAGAAATCTGACTAAAACTCGGTGATCACTCATAACTCAACGACTGCGTTTGCTGTAAAGCGACTGCCCCGAGAGTAGAGGATTTTAGGTTGATCAGATCTCAGTAAAAGAGACCAGCGATTCTTTAGTCAGCGTAGCCCAGAACGTATTGCTGGGCCATTGATTAGTGATTCCTCGTTAGGCCAAGGTTCTGGTGCAAGCCGAAGCAACAATTTTGGAGTTCCTGCGGCAGTTTCCGTCAACTGTAAGTTTGTGATCCTGTGGTGGACAAATGGAAGGGTTGGTTGTCGATGAAAAAATCATTCGTCAGCTCATATGGCCGGGAAGTCTATGCTCGAAGTTCGAGTTTCTTAGTCTCGGTTGCTATTCATCTACTGGCTTTGTTGATCCTTTCGCTGATCGTATTTGAAAGTTCAAGCAACTCGATAATTTCTCTGGAATTGCTGGAATCCTCAGACAGTGTGCAGGTCTCTCAGTTCGATTTTGAGGTCGATGCAGAAGACAATGAGATGGTTGATTTTGAGTTAGTTGTCAAGCAGCCAGAAGAGATCATGGACTTCGTCGTATCCATGGAAAAGCACGGTAAGAAAGATGCTGAGTCCGAGGCACGTCCCTTAAATCAGGAGTGGAGCGGAGGTGACTTGAGTGAGTCAGCCGAGTCCCAGTTAAATGAAACTCCAGAGACTGGGGAATCAGCTAAGTTCTTTGGAACGAAGGCTGAGGGCAACAGTTTTGTTTATATTCTGGATCAATCCTTCTCAATGAACAAAAAGGGGTACTGGCGAACGGATTTGAATTTGAACTTTTCGAGGTTTGATGTTGCTAGACTTGAATTGCAAAATTCAATCGAGACCTTGCAACCGCATCAAGAATTCTATGTTGTTCTCTTCAGCCATAAAGTAAAGCATTTCAATCCCACGGCAGTCAAAGCGACAAATCAAAATAAGAGAAAGTTTAGACGGTGGATTTGGGACAAAGAGGCTAAGGGGTTGAGTGATCCGTGTAGCAGTCTAAATTTTGCGATAAAAACGAATCCGAGTGGAATTTTTTTACTCGGAGATGGCGAATTCGAAAGGGGCGGACCACTATTCACCATCGATGATATTCGAAGGCAAGTCGAAGGAATAGCAAAAATCCCAATACACACAATTGCTTTGGATGACTTCAGGGCAATGGCCAATATGAGAGAACTGTCTGCACTAAGCGGTGGACAGTTTGATTTTATCAAGCTTCCTCGAGAAGCGGACGAGGTTGAAATTAATTTGACCGTTGATCAAAAGTATGGTTTGAGAATGTGTGAGATAGCCAGATTCACACCTCCAATTAATCGTGGGTTGATTTTTACAAACTCCGAATTCGACTTTATCAGTCTTGTTCGTACTTCGTTGAATCAAAAATTATCGCCTCTCATGAAAATTTCTTTGTGTCGATTAATATTAGACTTTCGGAGTGAAGTGGGTGGAGTGACTAAAAACTCTCGGGCATTACTCCAGACTTTCTTTAAAAGGCTCGACCGAGAATCAGAAGAGGAGTATCAATCCTTTCTCCCACAGGAGGGGAACACGATAGCTGATTGCGAGGAACGTTTTCAAGTAATTCAGAAGGCTCGTCAGCAGCGGGCAAGTGATCTCGAAGAGTCGATGTTCCAATCTTGGATGGATCCATTTACAGATGGGCGGGAGCTTGTCCAGTTATCGGATCAGCTCAGGATCGCCAAGCGGATCGTTTCCCTTTATCCAGAAACTGAAACGGCTGATCGGGTCGCCAAAAAGTATGGATTAGCGGACTCTAATTTTCTTCGAATATTTCAAAATTTTGGTTCTCAAACGCATTGAGCGACCGGCTTTTTTATGGAGCCCGTCATTCTTGACGCGGCAGCTTGTTTCGTAGAAATGTCCGTTTCGACCATCGGGATTACGAGGAACAATTGTGCTGAGGACCCGGAACGCTTGAAAAGACTTCGTCAATTAGACGGAGAGGAGGATTTCGCACTTGTCTTAGAATCAACAGAAAGCAGATAACTCACGTCGAAAATCAGTGTTCTTTTAAAAAAGCGGTCCAACATCGGCCGAGAGTTGTAAAGAAATTGCTTTCAAATGGCGATGTTTTCAATCTGAGGTTTGCAGGTTATAATCTCAGCATCGCTGAAACTTCTGCTTTTAGCGAACCGATCCGGGCGATTAGCTCAGTTGGCTAGAGCGCCACGTTGACATCGTGGAGGTCGTTGGTTCAAGTCCAATATCGCCCACTGAAATGCACGGTAGAGAGTTACTATTCTCTACCGTGCTTTTTTTACGGGGTTTTTGCTCAGTCGTGCTTGCCGATTCAGCGTCAATTTGTCGCCAATCCAAAGCGAGATTGAACCAATTGAACCGCCGATAAAGCCAATTATGAGAATTGGTATCAAGGATTGAATATAGTCGTCAGTAGTAAGGTAGTCGCGTGATACAAGAAAGACGTCAGCAGCAAAATATCCGAGCGCGAGAATCGGGCCTGCCAAGAATGCTGCCACCGGAAGCCAAAGTCCAGATTCAGAATTAGCTGGCCGGAGGAATCGCAACGCAACTATGCCCAACACCAAAAGCGCGGCGATCGCGTATGGCGTGCGACTCATGTCGGCCATTGAAATCAGGCTTGGGTAGAGGATTTGATACATGAGAAGATCAGGCATGTTAACGACCAAAGCTGAGCTACCGCCGACTCGCGGCGTGAACCGCGACAGCGGAACTGACCGCGCCAACGGCGGTTGGATCCGGCGACTTGTTAGGCCACATGGTCATCTGTCTGTCCTTTTGTCTTATCTGGCAACACTGCCAAAATAATCAGTCCAATGCACGACAGCAAACCTAGCAACCCTAAAACCGCACTGTAGCCTTTGGCCTTTGCGTAAAATCCCAATCCGATAAACAAAAGCAACGCGCCGACAAGGAAGCCTGCGGCGAACAATAAGGCCAAGGAGTCTGGCGGCGCAGCACCACTATTGACTTTTGCGGCGATCAGGTTGAGGGCGAAAATACACCCAAGTTGGAGTAACAAACCCGGAATGCCTAGTGCCAGACTTTTACGATTGTATTTTGCTATCATAAATTTTTGTGGTGCGAATGTGGCCTAACGTATCGCGTAACCGAGCGGCGAGATTACGCGTCGATTTGGGTATCGGTCAGAAGCATGAGGTAGCCGACGAACGACCAAGCCCAACAGAAAAGGCTGCTCCGCTTCGGTTCATGGCATTGTTGTACAGCGACCGAGTGTTGGCAACACGGACTATGACGGCCCAAGAAACTAATTGGTGCATACCACATTGGCTATTTATCAGAAAATGGTCGTTTCTTTTTGTTTTTCAAGTGCAAGCTGTATGAAGTCAGTCAATTGATTTCGCCTTGCAGAGTTATTTATGCCAATTCCCTCTCCCTCCATATCCAACCCATACTTTTCCAACCCTTTCATTTTCTGACGGAAACGTGCGAAAAAGTCATCAGCACTTTTGCACTTCAATTCTGTTAGCAATGCGGTTGCCAATTTGAGCGAAGCATTCTCCCCGTACTCAGCATATAGGTCAGGGTCTCGGTCTAAAAATTCCGCGAAGTCCGATGAATTGACGACGTGGACAAGTGCCGAAAAATCAAGGTCGCGTTGAATGCTCTTCGGCTGTTTCAAGTCGTGGTAGTTTTGCAGCAAGTGTTCGATGCTGTAGAAAACCGTTAAACCGTTTCTCAGATTTTCAAGTTCCTCCCGATGTTTGGCTCTAATCGTAGACTCCCGTTCTGCATTTCGAGCATGCTCGGCGTATAGGGCAATTCCCAATGCGATAAATGCTGTTGCCGAAATGATGCTGAGTATCGAAAACTTCATGAGCAAAGTAGTTCTAGCAGGATAAAGGCAGGGATCACCGAGCCGGAACCAGCGATCATTTATTGAAAAGCACACGCAAGTCCGACTTCGTGTGCATCACATTGTTATCCCGCGATTTACTATGTATCAGATTCGCAGTCCATTGCTGCAACCTCACCGTAGTCCTTGAAAAGTCGTTTGACGAACCCTGCCATTGTATCCGCGTATTTTGGAAAGGCTGTATCACCCTGGTTCCAAAAATAGACTCGGGATTTATTAGAAGCCGGTGCAATACAGTAAAAGTTGCCCCCTACGTCGCTGCCGATAATGAAATAACGTTGCGGCCAAGGCTTACTGTCGTCATTTGGATCGAATGCAAAGTACTCTTCGTCGTCCGGGTCTCGCATCATTTGATTAACGCCGGCAATCATTCTATGATCCACAAAAAATGGAGACTGACCTGGATTCTCCTTTTCTTCGTAGTTGAGCCAGGCCAGAAGTAGTGGTGGAGTTGAAGCCAGCATTTTGCGATACCCATTGGGTAGCGTAATCGAAAACTTTTTTTCGATTGATTGGATCTGCTTTTCGTTCATGTTGTTAGTGTTTTCTGTTTAGTCTTGGCCGCTGTAAAAAAGTTAGTAATCAAGCGGGATAACGGCAGTGATCACCGAGCCGGAACGGTTGATCTTCCATTTTCTAAACCACGCGCAAGTCCGGCTTCGCGTGCATCACATTGTTATGCGGCGTTTGTGAAGAGATGCCTTGTTCTCACTTTGATACGATCAACGATCCTGCGGTGCCGGAAACATTTCGTCGACTTGTTCAAAAAGCTTGTTTGGCTGGTCCACGGTTTGAGCTGAAGACTGATGAACGAGAAAGACGCAGACCACCTCCCTGCTCCGGTCAATCCGTAAACGCGCGCCCAACGCGCCACTGTGAAAAAGGAGGTCGGCCAAACCGGTCTCCGAAACGTCATCCCGGAACCATCCAAATCCATAGGTCCTCTTAGGTCGGTCAGGTGACTGTAGTCGCCGCATCTCGGTAACCGACGCCTCCGAAAGGATTCGCTTTCCGTTGTAGACGCCGTCGTTCAGATGCATCTGACCGAACACCGCCATCTCGTCTAATGTCGTGAACAGAGATCCTCCCGGCAGGATGAAGCGGAGTTCTTCGATCTGCGCTAGGGAAGGTTGTTTCTGCAGCTTCTCTCCCTTTTTTAGATACCCCGTGGGCACCGTTTTTCGCGTTTCTTTCGAGGGCAAAAAGGTCGTGTTTTTCAGACCCAAAGGGCGAAACAATGCCTCCTGCGAAATCTCCTCGAGCGACTGGCCAAGAGCGACTTCCGCGACACGACCCAACACGCAATACCCAACGCCGGAATAGATCCATTTCGTTCCTGGCTCGTAGACGAGATCGTACTCCGCAACGAGTTCGATCGTTTCGGCCAGAGGGCGCTGGAAATTGCGGATCAGATCCATCTTCTCGGGAGTGATTCCCTTGTTCCCCCAAAAGCCTGCTGTGTGCGATAGCAGGTGGCGAATCGTCATCGGTCGTGCGGGCGACTGTCTGCCTTTAACTCGTTTTCCTTTGAACGCTGGCAAGTACTTCTCCACCGGATCGTCCAAATTCAACTTTCCCTGATCAACGAGGGCCATTACCACGCTTGCCATAAAGGGCTTGGAGACCGATGCGATGGGAAGCAATTCTTCAGTAGTGAACGGTCGCTTCGAATCGATATCGGCATATCCAAAGGCCTCTCGAAAGATGGTTTCTCCTTTGTGTACAACCAGAAAAGAGCAGCCTGCAATTTGCTGTTCCCGTACGGCCTGACTAAGAATTGAAGACAGTGACTCAATCTGATTCGGTTTCACCCCACGCGAATGGAAATCCTTTGCAGCAGGTATCTTCTGCTCTTGCCCGAAAACGGGCAAGCTCACGGCCAAGTACGTTAGAACAAGGATCGAGAGGCGCCAAACTCGTTGATTGGCCTGTCTGGTTGTCACGTTCATCTGATGCCTTATTGAACTGATAGCTATGATGTGTAGCCGCTTAACGACAAAGAGCACCGAGCCGGAAAAAGTGATCATCGGGTTCAAATTCCACACGCAAGTCCGGCTTCGCGTGCATCACATTGTTATCCCGCGTGTGCTTGATCATCTATTTGCCCAACGGCGGTCCCGCAATGCAGCTATAGACAACGTATACTGCGAGCGGCAGTGTTGCAAACAAGCCTACCCAGGCCAGACTCTTGTATTTCGCGGAATGGAGCGGGTCAGCGTCGCAACTGGAGGCTGAGTTGCCGAATATTCCTGCGAGCGAGAACGCAATAATTCCAATTCCCATTGCCGCTGGCGAAGCCAGTATCAAGAGGATCTTGCCTGACATCTGGGGAGGATTGTCAAACAAAAACTTGCCAAACAGTGATAACAGAGAAAACGCGAATACTGTCAGAAACAAATGTTTGAGTTGGAACTGCATGTCGCGTTTAGCTTGACAATAAAGAACTGATTTAAGCGGGATAACGGCAATGATCACCGAGCCCGAACGATGACCTCTCCATTCCAAATGCACTCGCAAGTCGGGCTTCGGTGCATCATATTGTTATCATGCCAATTCGGCAGGGGGTTGCCGGTTGTTTGCCAATGACCGTCCGAGTATTGGAGCGGCAAGCCAACCAATGCCAATCAGCATGGGAATTATCGCAAATGTTTCCGCAAGAGTCGAGATTCCGACGATCATTAGAGTCACAAACAGCACCGCTAGCGCATATAACACGATTATTGTGCGACGAAATCGTTTCAACACGTAGCCCGCGACGCCCAATACAGCGATTCCCACAAAAAATGGAATCGGGGAAGGTCGATCCACAGTAAAGGAATCAACCTCGTTTACGTCGTGCCAATCGCCGTAAGTGTTTGGGACGGATCGTTCGTGTCGAAAATGAGTCATCGAATCAATTTTGTCATTGCGCCAAATCAACAGATGATACCCATCCGGCCCAATTGAGAACGCAGACGGTCGCAAAGGTTTGCCATCGGTATCCTCATTGTGCCGCAAGCTAAAAATTGATTTTACGTAACCATATCGGCCGATTTCGTTGACGCGGTCACCGTCGTCGCCAACATGGATCGTTGTGGATGCTGGGGTAACTGCGAAATAGGAAATTATGGTCGCCATCACGATCAGGGCTGAGATTATCGAGACAGCATTCATGGCATGATAACGTTAACGATCACCGAGCCGGAACGGAAATCTATGCTTCAATTAACACGCGCAAGTCCGGCTTCGCGTGCATCGTTTTGTTATCACGCGTTTGCGTCGCCAAGTCCCGATGTTCCAGTGTACATTTCTCGTACCGCCAAGCTTGAGCACATAAACAGATTGAGCCTAACCGCTATCGGCTTTTCGTTTCTGAACTCTTCGACGAAGGCTCCGTTTCCGCAGGGAACCAATCATTTTCGATACGCTCCAAGCGCCTGCTCCACCCAGGATGAGCCCAATTCCCGCCCTCAACCCGTCAGTTCCTTGAACACCATCTTCGCCGACCTCAATCTCCCCGGTAGAGTACGTCACAAGCCAGAAGGAAATTCCGCACATTGGAAAGAACAATAACCAGAATACTAGACACCCAAAGGTAAAATACTGGTCGTCAAAGCACAGTGCATTGCAATGAGGACAGCGATGAAGTTTAGAATATCCAGTTTCATCGTGGATTGTTGACTCAAATGCGATCACCCAGGCATCTACGCTCTTTCCACACTCCAAACACATGGGTTCGTTAGGCAACGACTCTGTTTCGGTGGCCGTGTACGCGTCGTCGTCATTGGAGTTTGTCGTCATCATTGCTTGCGGTTAATTTCACTTTCAGCTACTGGTCGGCTGGATAACGGTCAGGATAACCGGGCCGACCAATGCGGCCCCTAGTGGAATTGTATCAAGGAATCAGTGGAAAGCGTAATCGGCTCCGGTTCATTCGTTTGTTATGTTGCCGCTACGTACGGTCGTCCGTTGTGTCACGGATGGCTATTGCATAGCGCTCCTTGAAATCAGCGAGACATGTCGGACAAATCCACCGATACTCATCAACGGTGGTGTAGCCTTCGGTTTGGACCTCTGGATCGCTAGATTCCTCCATGAATTTTGCACCACAGAATTCACAATGGTCGTGGTCACATGATTTACTGTGGCAACGGTATTTGCGGTAAGTGACCACGGCGCCCTTCAAGTAGCGATCTTGCCCCTGTAGTCGCCAATCAGTTTCTTTTTTCATCTGGGGACTCAAGGCAACATAACGTTAACGATCACCGAGCCGGAACGATAATACTAAACATTGAAAAAGACGCGCAAGTCCGGCTTCGCGTGCATCGTTTTGTTATCCGCCGTCTGGTCTCGTGTAGTTAGCATCGAGGCCATCGAGCGATTTAGGCAGATACCCAAAAATTCGAATCACGTCGCCGACGACATCGTAGCAGAATTTAGCGTCGTGCAAAATTCTCACGATCCAATCGGAATGGTCAATAATCTCAGGTGCAATTAATGCTCCAGTCCTGATCTCCTGAAAGTAAGCGATGTCAAACCATTCCACCGACATCATCGGGAATGGCAAATGATGCCACCATTCAACATCCCAGTCGGATGGGGGCCCATCAACACATTTGAATCTATATGACGGTCTCCAGCCTTCACGCTGTCGCATCGCATCGAGCAGTTTGCCCCATTTCAGATCATTGGCGCAACCGGAAAGTCCCCGATTTGAAACCACCGTGCGGATTTTCGATTTCTCAAATTTCGTTCCTGTATTTGGTTGTGGTGATGTGTCAGACATGATTGAGTCGGATAACGGCAACGATCACCGAGCCGGAACGATAAACCTGCAAGCAGAAAAAAAAGCACGCGCAAGTCCGGCTTCGCGTGCATCGTATTGTTATCCCGCAATGTGGTGCCAAAAGACGCTCATGTTGTTTGGTATCGGCGCACCACACCCCAGTCAACATCCGTATCTGGATTAAATTTGGTTGTCGTATCGACCTGAAACAGAACCTCAGACACCGCTGCGTTCATCTCGTCCAAGGATTTGAAACGGGATAAAACCGGCGGGCCAACGATCTGTTTAAGAGCCAAATACGCCCTACGCCTTCTTTCATCGGTCAAAGATTCTGACGCCACCAAGTCCGCAAGGAATGCCGCTGTTTCTTTTCTAGAGCTACCCCTGGCGATCCTTCCGAGCGCACTGATTGCGGCATTCACGACCCATTCAGATGGATCGTTTCGGATTGTCCGCGTTAAAGCTTCTGCTACCGCATGCATTTCAAAAGTAGTCGATTCAATATATTTCACACCATCTCTGCGAACTGAAGGACTTTCGTCGTTTAACATCGAAATGTAGTCGGCCAAGGAGCCCATTTAAAAATCCTGTCTTAAGGAAACGCCTTGCCACAATAAGCGAGGCGTGTAGTCCAGTCAGTATGGTTTTACAACAGCCCGTCCGGGTTTTCGCTTCCACCAGGCAGAAAGTCGTTGATAGTTTTCCATAGATCTTCAATGACTCGCTGGAGTTCTCTAATGTTATCTTCTCGAGACTCTTTTTCCGTAACCCAGCCGTCAAACATATCCTCTACGATAATATCAATCTCCACCTCTTGCCTTACCTTGCTTTCAGTTAAGACTTCAATCCATTCGTGTGCCTGATTGATCATGTCTGATGCCTCAGATGCCACAATTACAACCGTGACAACGACAGCAATTATAACCAGAACGACTAATGCGGCAGTTGCCACAGCGCCAGCTGCCGGCACCGTTATGACGCCTCCATCGAAAGCAACATGCTGTGTGTCGACGATTACACCCTCCTTCATCAAGATAACAGTGCTAGGGCCCGATGCTGCGACAAGATCTTGAAATTCCTTGTCCCCGAACAGATCCTTCAGTTCACAGCTCTTAGGTATTGACTTGGATTCAACATAAACACTGCGCAGTTCTTTAACAGGATGACAAATTACCACGGATTCTTGAGCGATACTCAGGTTGCCCCGATGTACAGAAGCGTAGACAGGTGAAAGCGTTGGTAAAGCGCCTTAGACGAAGGCGGATGCAAAAACCAATAGTTTGTAAAACATAAGACAGAATACTCCATTTGAGAAAAGGGAAACGGGTGGCAGTTTATGAAATTCGTTTCCAAGTTGCAAGAAAAAACTTGAATTTCTAGCGGGATAACGACCCTGTTCACCGGGCCGCGGCGAACGACATTCCTATGCAATAGCCGCGCGGCCCGCGGCTCCGTGTGCAACGTATTGTTATCCGACGATTTGTGATTCGCCGACAAACTTGTGGCCATCAATTGGAACCTGCAAACGGTGTTGGACCGAGTATGAATATAATGCAATTGAACAGGCCGTCGCAACATTAAGACTGCCAACCGGGCCAGTTTGAGGAATGACGATCGTGTCGACACAATTAACACGTGTTGATTCTTCGAGGCCGGTAGATTCGTTTCCACAAATAATCGCTACGTCGACCGGAAAGTTGTATTCCGTTATTGACGTTGCTGAGGCAGATATTTCGAGCGCAACGCACGAAACGCCGGATCGGTCGCACCAATCAAACAGTGCGGCATCGTCAGGTAGGTTAATTATGTCGAGCTGTGACTCCAGTCTTCGCGAGAACGCCTGAGTGCTTTTCTTGAATTGCCAAGGTCGTTCTGAACCGACGAAGGCAATATGCGTTCCGCCAAACGCACGGTGCGAGCGGACGATGGCACCGACATTTTGCGGGCTTTTTAGATTGTGAAGTACTGGAATGATCAATTGGATTCAGTCGGATAACGTTTGGCATAACCGGGCCGCCGCGGTTGATGCTCCATTTGAAAACGCGCTGTCGGCGGCTCCGCGTTCATGCCTTTGTTATGTCGCGAAATCTGGCGAACCCGGCCCAGTGTACGAGCCACCGATCACGGTACCTTCGACCAAATCGAGCGTAAATTCATACCAACAATCTTCAGGTGACCAAGATTTACCAGTCAATTTTAGACCGTCAACCGTAAGAGCAGCCATGCCATCCCAGGAGATTCGTCGCGTTTGCCACAAAGTGCCATTCGCTCCGAGCAGTTCAAACCACAATCCATTTCCGATCAGAATGGCGTTTAGGTCGTCAATCTCAATTGCATGTTCGATTCCTCCACCAAAGCGTTCCCATTTCGTTGGTTCATTTGGATCGACCACATAAGCTTGGCCACCGGTAATTACAAGATAATGTTTGCCATCCGGATGACGCACGATCAGTTCGCAGTTGGCAAAGCTCGGCTGGAAGTTCCCAATCCATTCCGAACCGTCATCTGCAATGAAGCGAACAACAAGACCTTCGCTATGCTCACCTTGTCCGGTGGAACTGAACGGTATCGCTTCAGGACCATACGGCGGTAATCCGGGCAAGATTTCAAAGTCGGACATGTCGTTAGCCGCGAGCTGTTAATTGTGGTGATGGCCGTAGCGGCATAACAACTATTATACAGGAACCGTCATAATAACGGGCCGATGATTGGCTCGCAAATGCGTTTGCCTCGCTAAAAACCGAGGGGTGAGAAGTCAAACGTGAAATTAAGGTGTTTTAAGTCTGCTTGCTCCATAATAACAAAGTAAAAAAACACCGATGGAAGCTTTTAGCCGATAAAACGCCGGTCGATTAATGACTTGCCTTTAATTCGTTATGGAATTATACGGCAAGCACCATAATAACGAAGATTTAGTTTTAGAGACTCGCAGTATTAGAGAGCAGTCTAATTAACTCTTGGACTTGTTTTGGCGATAGGCTTGATTGAATCAAGAGAGCCAAGTCAGATGGCGTCGCATTTGGCGTCAACTTTTGTTGACTTGCTGCTTTTGCCCGTGTTTTAGGGGCAGGTTCAAGTCCAATATCGCCCACTACCACCCTTAGAGCTTACCCTTCAAGCGGTAGCCGCTAAGGGTCTTTTTATTGGGATAAAAGCGTTTGCGTTATCGTCGTTGATTGTTTTTGACCGTTCCTATGCGTCATTCATGCGACCTCTTTTCAGAGGGTGCGTCTTTTCACTCAATCGGCCAGAACGAGAGAGCTATTTTTGTTTCGCCAGCGAACTCACTATCCACCCATACCTCCCTACAAAATGACTTCCGGACTGACAATCTATCTCATACTTCACCGTATTACGCAGCTGGGCATTCCAGCAACTGAGAGAAACTTACCATTATCAGATATTTGCTAATTCTTACGCTTTTGTCCGTCGCTGGATGCTGCAGAAAGGGGCGAATTGAAAAGACGCAACGGATCAACCTACCGGGTCGATTTCAAATAACCCTTAGCTTGCTTCTTTTATCGTTTGTTTGCTATTTGTTATTGTTGGTGCAAGCAAACCTTGAACACTCGAAATACACGTCTGACTTTTACCCTCTCGGTTTTTAACGGGGCAAACGCATTTGCGAGCCAGTGACCGCCCCGTTATTATGGCAATCCATCGCAGCAGGCATTGGCTGATTTTGAATACGAGTTGGCGAATGCTGAATCTCAGACATCCGGATTCAGAGAAAAGTCATTGCTGGCCGTGGTGAGAATCGAGTTCATCTATCGTTCTAATTATTTATCCATAGCTTTCCATGAAAAAAAATCTCAAGATGCAGCCTACCGAGACGGCTGTTTTTCACGCGGCGTCTCGAATCTATGCGGCCTATATCGTTTCGGGGCAAGTTGGCGATCAGGAAGCTAATGCGTGGATGAAACGGGCCATTGCCGAAGCGATCAAAATGGCCGACGCCACCGACCAATTGGTGGTGAGCGATGATGAGATTGATTCGTTGGGTTTTTGATTTTCGGTGCTTACCATGATTTCACTCAACGCCAATCCGATTCAAATTTCCGAGCGGTGAACTGACATTTTGGTTCGTGATTCGAGTACTCCTTATCATTGCTGCGCGTCGCCGTAGCGCCCACGGGGATGGGCGGGTTCTGCTTGATTGGTGTTTTAATTGGGGTGCCTGCACCTGGTTTTTTCGACCAACGCCGGTGTGGGTAACGACTCGCGGCAATTCTTTAGACTTCGATTCCTCTCGCTATTATCGCTTTGATGCGGTCGACGATACGAGGTCCAAGCGAACGTGTCGGAATGACTGGTGGCTTTGGTATTCTATCAAAATTGCCTGAATTCCATCTTCAATCGCTGTTTTCGTTTGGGTTCTTTCCACCCCCGCTCTACTGCCCAGGATTTCCAGATCGCATATTTTTTTGCACTCCATCGTATGATCAGCCAAGGTAAGCCAATCACCGTCGCTGCTGTGGGGAGAAAAATAGCGAGAATCAGAGCGAGGTTGGCAATCGGACTAGCAACGAGAAACCAGCAAAAAATAGGCAACCCTATTGTGGCACAAATCCAATAAATCCAGAGACAGCCCCGTTCGGCGGGCCGTTTAAACACGATCGGGTCCACCGCCTGTGGTGTGTACATCTTCTTTTGGCAGAACTCGCAGGTAAAGGTTGTGTACGTCGTTAGCCTCGATGGCCCGTCGTTACTGCAAACCTGCCGAGTTTTCGAATGAGAATGATAAGCCGTATGTGCCTGGCACTCCCAACACCATAACCCTTGGTAATTGGGATTGGGTGTTTGTGTTCTTAATTCGTTATTTGAGAATTTAGATTTCATGAAGCGTGGTATTCGCGTGGTACTTCTGGTTTCAGAGACGACAGCACGAATATCGCAAATGAATGTAGTATGAAGATCGTAACTACCACCTCGCCTTCGAACCAGCAAAAGCCCGAAGTAATTGTTCTTCAGGTATTTCGTTTGGGCCGGGCGAAGGGAATATCGGGGGTGGCCACGTTAACGTTCTGTTCAGCCAAAAGGGTATGCCAGTTCTGTGGTTCAATGCTAAAACACGAACCTACTTCTGCAGATCTTTCCGACTTCGCAAGCATCGGACAGCTTAAATTTAGTTGTTGGATTGAGCGGAAAGACAACCTGCCACAATCCACCAGCTTGCCCTTCTGTGATTTATGGATTCGCACGGTCTGTTGATCGGTAGGTTTGAATCGCCAGAGTGCACCAAGAAAGCAACGCTTCAGTTACAAAGAAAATGGGTAAAAAAAGGAAGGCAGCAGCGGCGGTCAAGAATAGAAGTGCCATTGTTTTATTGTCTTTCATTTCTGCGGAATAATCCAACATGAAATGTTCCCAGAGTGTATTCGAGAGACCAAATGGCAAAGCCAGTAAGACGGTAAGTAAAATCAAACTTGCTAAATCAAATTTCAGTTTTTTTAGTTTGTGATGGCGATAGAGGCGAGATGTTATCCCCACAATCAAAATTGAACTAAGCAACGAGTAAGCAAGTAAGGCCAATGTTCCCAAAAAATTGGTTGTTAATTTGGATCACCCTTGCACTGGATAGAAATGGAAAATTTAAAGCGATGCACTTCGTTTGTTCATCCGTATACGAACAAGAAAAATGTTCATAACTATTGGGCGATCGATAGACCATTTGTTGGCGGGTGTCTCTGGGCATCGCAATAAATGCCATGCTACTAACTTGAGTCGCCCGCTGTCATCCAAGCAAAGCAATTTTCATTTGTCCAATTTCAAACAATGCGGTGATTCTTTTGAAGGTGAGATCCGCAAAACTAATCGGTCAAGGTAGCGATGAATTTAACAACGTCACTTTGTTGACCCACGAAGTGGAGCGAGAATTGCTGACCTGATTTGAATTGAAACCGCACTTCACTTGAGCGCGGATAATTATCAAAGTCACAGGAAGTCAGATCAGACAATGGGAATCGGATCAGCTCATTTGTAAGGTCGCGTGTCGTATCGTGTTCATTGCATGCGATGAAGACTAGGTCAGTCTCTGTTCTCGTGCAAAAAATTGAGCCGGAGTGTCCGAGCAGAATTTCGGCCGGGTTGTTCTTTTTGGCAAAGAGTTTTTTTAGGTTGAAGCAACTGAGCAGTATTGCAAACGTAAAAATGGAGCCATTTTGGTTAGGATCGGTCGTGTATAAAGGTAATGGCTTGGTTTGGAGCGCGATTCCATCGAGAACGGGTCGGCTAGTGATTTCATTTGTAATCAAAGTTGCGTTTTCATACATGTTAGTAGCAATCGAATAGTTGGGGACTTGAGATTGTTAATGCGTTACCAGTTGTGGTTTGGGATTTCCGCCATTTGCAAGCTGCTTTAAAAAGTCAGTTCACATCGACTATTCGTCAGCCCTTAAAGGATATTGGCTTCAAACGGTGGGATTTCAATAAAAAAGAACGGATAGCCAATTGGGAGTTCGGCCTGAATTTGTAGCAGTAAATTATCGACTAAAACTGGATGTTGCCTCTTGGAGAGCGTCGAGTTTTACTTATGCTTTTGACTTGGATTAGACTCTGCCAAACTAAAATCGACACTCAACTTGTAGGGACGACCGTGGTCTGGTTAGGCAGGCAAATTAGAGCACAGGGAGAATTAATCCAAGTCGAACAGTTAACGCGATTCCGGCATTCAAAATAAATGTGTAGTAAGTGCATCCAGTTATCTATTTTTTGTGTCTGCAATCAATTTGTCAATTTCTAGAACGTGACCATGAGGCACGCGACTTCTCTGGTATTTATTCCAGATAATCTCGCGAAGAGACTCAAGATCTTCCAGTGATATTTTTGGAAACTTCGTCCATTCCGTTTCCGTTTTAAGTCGGGATTGGAGTTGCCATTTGCCAGCGTGCCGCGAGGCAGTCACTAAGCGGACTTCTCCGTCTTCGTTTTTTTCACGCCATTCGTGTTTCTTCATGATTTTTGAACCGCAACTCGCAAGTCACGGTGTATTAAAATTGGTGAAATTAATTAAGCATCTTCAGCATCATAACGCTTTTCTAGTTTTCGAAGCGCGATAATCAATCTGATTGCTGGTGATGGTTGTGGTTTGGTAATTGTCTTAATTACTGATTAGTTTCGCCGAGTATCCACTTTCTGCCGCTGGCGAGATCGCAGAATTCAAAGCTTTTGATTTCCGCATTCACAAAGTGGCTGGTGACGTGTTCCGCGATATTTCCAATTGGTGAATCTGTGACAAAAGCAACGCGAGTTACTTTCTTATGATGTTCCTTGATAAATTTCAAATGAGCGACTAACGATGAAAAAGAATGCCAACTAGGAAACGACTTGGTGTAGATGACGATGCCTTTGAGCTCACCCATCTCCTCTAAGTAGGGGTCGATCACGTCCGCGGCAACGCTGAAATCACTTGCCGTCAACTCCCCCTCGGGCTCGAGAGTTGCAATTCCGACTGAGCTATCTAAGCTTACGTTCAACATTGGCAATCTTCAGATTTGTTTTAATGGTAATTTTAATATCGCAGCCTAGATTCTGTATTTCGGTTATTTAGATTCGATTTGTAACCAGTCGCGTAGCCCTGAATCGTCGGCGATCGTACCATCAGTCCGCCAATTGGCTAGATTCGTTAGTTGTGCAACTAGTAGAGGCGTCCCAGTGCGGTCTTTAATCCATAGAGAAGCTTCGTTGCCTTCGAGCCAGGTAATTGAGTGCTCTGAATTATGCGATCCGTAGTGAGTTTGAATTATCTTAAGAATTCTATGTTCTTCTGGAGATAGCGTGCGGCTCATGGGTTACACCTTTTCTCTGGATTTCACGGCATCAAGCCCGATGTTTAATATAGGTGGCGGTCACAACAACATCCACGAAAAATTAGGACGGATAGCTTTGAAAGCTAAAACCGGGTGATGCGGCGCGCTAGATAACCTCTTTGGAAATTTAGAGTATCTTTCAGTTGCCCTCGTTCGGGCGATGTTGCTGTTTTGATTGAGCCGTACTAATCGTTTTCATTTTGCTCGAGTTTAAGAATAGCATGCGTGACGACGTGAAATTCTCCGGGCTGTGTTCTTAGTAATTCAAGCGAGCCATCGCTTCGCATTTTACCTTTCAGAGTTCCCGATTCAAATTGTTCGACCATTGTCAGTGTACCATCTTCGGTGTTTAGCAAGCCAATTATATCTTCGGTGTGCTTATCTACTTTTTCTCCAGATGAATTGTTTCCAAATTTCTGGTTGTCGTCAGTTTCTGATTTCTTTGGCAATAGGCTCCACCCAATTTTTCCAGTGACTCCGCCATCGCTATCGACTTCGATTGTCAGGTGTTGATTGCAGTCAAACCTTCCGGCCTTGTTAATGACCTTTGCGATTCCATGCCAGCTCCCGTTGAAATCTTTAGCAGAGAAAATCCTGTCCTCTGCGGGGGGAGTGTCTGTTTTAGAAGTGGTGCTTGCTGGAGGTGTATCGCAGCCAATTAGAATGCCAACTAAGAGAATTAGTAATAAGTTTTTCATGGTTCAATCGCTTCAGTTCGAGTGGTCTAATTTGACGGTTTGGAAGTATTTGTTTTTGAGACAGCTTACGAGATCCGTGATCCGTTTTCATCTATTGCAGCGACAATTTTCGTCTGGCATGGTTAAGCTGTTTTTGTCAGTGCAATTTGAAGCGGGCAATCCGGCGAAACGGGTTCTCCTAATCGATATTGGCTTAGGAGCTTTTTAGATCGTTTCGCCAATTTTCGTCTTATCTCACGCCGTTTACCTTTAACCCGCTGAACCACCATGTTGTCATAGCCTGTGGTTTGGTGACGCATCCAGGCGATAACTGCGGCTTCAGCTCTGTGTTCAATGGGAATTCTTTTTGTGCGGGCAACCGTGCCGCTGCCGACGGGAGTTGCGTGTTGGGTGACGGCAGACGCCATCTGACGCGATAACTGTGTGTGATTCGGATGGAAATCGAGGAAGGTGACAACGGCACCATGGAAATCATCGACATATTCAGCTTGGATTTTAATGCGGCGTTTGGCGGCTGCTTTCTTTCGTTTTGCAAAGCCCTCGGTGGAACGTTCGGCAGCCAAGTCTTTGCGGATTTGTTCGATCGTAGTTTTGGGTGCCCATACGCCTTTGGAGTAATTTCTTCTCCCTTTTTTTTCCTTGACAATCCAGTGGTCGCCAGCAGCCTTGGTTCGTCGCGTTAATGCTGCATCGCCCGGGGGAAGCAGGGTCCAGTTTCGAGGCACTTGTCGGATTTTTTTACGGGCATCCATCACCGTGTTTTGGGAGGGGCCCGGGGAAAATATATTTTCACTCATGTTTTCATTGCCTCGCACCCATTCCAATCCTTGTTGTGAATCCTGGCAAGTGGTTTTTAGGTCGATTCAGAGGTTGCTCTAGCGACAGAATGCCGTGAGGCGCTTTTGAGATCGTCGAAGATTGTGCAAAATCACCTAGCCGCTCAATCTTCCAGTTGGTTTTTTTAATTGTGAGATCTCGGGAGTCAGAATTTAGAACTCGAGATCCCGTTTCTGGATTAAAATCATTCAGCTGGAGTGGCGGTTCGCGTTGCCAATTCCCGGTCAATTAAGAAGAGGCCGTTGGCGTTATCGCCGACAAGTCTTAATTGATCGATTACGTTTTGAGCATTGGATTCTTCTTCGACTTGTTCCCGGACGAACCATTCTAGGAAAACGTCTGTTGCGTGATCCGATTCACCGCGGGCGAGATCTTTTAATCGTGAAATACAAACAGTGATATGCCGTTCGTGTTCGAGCGATTTTTCGAATAAGCTGAGCGGCGTTTCTTCGGTTAACTCAGGTTTTCCGATAGGTAGCAAATCGACCGAACCGTTTCTCTCCAAAATATAATTAAAGAATCGCTCGGCGTGTCCGAGTTCTTCTTGATATTGCATTTTGAACCAGTTGCTGAATCCCGGCAGTCCGATGCGATCCGCTTCGGCCGACATCCCGAGATAAATAAAGGCTGAGCAAAACTCTTCATTAATTTGTTGGTTGAGTGCCTGTTGCATTTTGTCGCTGAGCATTCGGTTCTCCGGGTGTGATGCTATCGGCATCTATTGGTGACGCGTTGGTTGGTAATTGATTGGACTGATTATCAACAATTGTCTTGTGATTTCAACACGAGTTATCGTCGACTCGAATCGCCCGCAATTCAAACAAGTGGTGATTGTGATCACTTGAATCAATTTTAGTCTTTTGGAGTGGTTGTGTCTTTGGATGTAGAGGAATCGTTCAAACGTTCCGCGAGATTGGGAGTTGGCGTTTTATTCTCCATTCGGTTTTTGAAGAACGGGTATAAGAACTGATTCCAATAATGTCGGGGGACGGGATTGCCTTCGATTCCATAGCCTTTGGGCCATTCGTCTTTGGGGAAGTAGTAGGTGCCAAAAATCATATCGAGAGCTGGAAAATGGACCGCATAGTTTTTGTTGATTGCTTCTTTTTCAATGCCGTGGTGCCAATGGTGAAATCGCGGTGTGGCAATGACGTACTCGAGCCAGTGAAACCGGATGCCGATATTGGAGTGGATGAATACGGAGGAGAGATAGACCAGCAGAATATATCCGTAAAGCGCCGGTTCAGCATATCCGATTAAATACATCGGCAGGGTCGTGAAACTACGCAGAAGAATGACTTCGAAGATGTGCATTCTCGAGCCAGCCATCCAGTCCATTGCCTGTGCTGAGTGATGAACTGCATGAAAATTCCAAAGTAGTGGGAATCGATGAAAGCAGCGATGGAACCAATATTGGGCCAAGTCTGTAAAGAACATGATCTCCAAAATTTGGAGTCCAATATTTTGGCTGGCGATTGCTTCCCGGAGACCGCTGGCCCACTGAGTGTTCGCCAGTAATGCGAGCGCTGGCGCGAGCGAGAGAAGAGTTAAGAATTGAATGAACAGTTTACTGATAAAGAAATATAATAAATCTTCACGCCATTCGTATCGCAATACCCTTTGATCAACCTTTTTGAAAATCCGTTCGAGCGGAATAAATAGTGCACCGAGCATTATTAAGTTTAAGAAAAAGAAATCGAGACCTAGCGAAATGTCTCCCTTGATGTCTTGAGCGGATTCGGCAGAGGCGCCACCTAAAAGACTCGCTGTTAGTGCCAGGCCAATGGTGGTGAATCCTAACGTTTTATTTTTGCGGAGTGCTAAGTTGGTAATTCCCAGCAGATACGCAACGGTCAGAACGCAAAACAGAAGTGGTCTAATCCAAAATAAATTCTCTCGGTAAAATCCGTACCGCAATTCTTGGAGGGTAAGAAGGTCTGGATAGAGGAAGCCGATGACGGCGGCTAATCCCATACTCGAAAGCAGAATTCCCAAAGTTCCACTAATCCACCCGGAACCAAATTTGCGATCGGTGGAATCAAGTTCATTGAATAAAGATTTCACGATCAATGCTTTCTGTTAGGTGGGGTCTCTTTGATTGTCTTGGATAAGGTCGGCGGAGAGCTTCAGTGGAAAGGATGTTGAGTTGATGGGGCACGGTTGAATGCAAGTTCGTTCAGGATTGCGATGGGAGTCATTCTTTAAAACAGCACTGCTCATGAAATTTAACCGATAGTCAACAATTATTGTTTTTGATTTTCAACGATTTTCGGATTGTCAGTCAGCCAGTCGTCAAATTTACCAAGCGCGGTGGAGAATGCTGCCCGTCCGAATCCGATGCGCATGTGTTGATCGTCGCTGCCGAGAGTTTTGCCAGATTGAATTAAAACACCGGCTTCTGCCGCGAGTCTTGCAGTAATCTGATTGACGGAGTTGACATGAAATCGCACGAGTGCGGTAGACCCAGCTAAAGGTCGGTTCCAAGTAAAATGGTTGGGCCATCGATGAAAGAACTCGTCGGCGATCTGTAGGTTTGAGCTGATTTGGGTTAGGCTGCGTTGCCGTAATTCGTTCCAGATTTTGAGGGCGGCGGTGGCGAGGAATTCAGACGGCCCCGGAGAGCAAATGCTCGTGTAAAATTTCCAGTTAATGTACTCGTCAATGAGTTGGTCGTCGGGAACAACGAGCCAGCCAGTTCGTAAACCGGGGAGCCCGTAGGTTTTGGAAAGCCCGGAAAGCACAATTGCTTTTGGCGAAAGGTCGGCCATGGATGGAATTTGAGTGGTTCCTTCATGAGTCAATCCAAAATACATTTCGTCTGAAAAAAGCCAGACATTGTTTTGTTCCGCAATGGCGACTATTTCTTGCTGGATCTGTGGGCTCGGAATGTAGCCCGTAGGATTGTGAGGGAAATTGACGACGATCATTTTTGTCTTGGGAGACAATAGTTGAGTTAGCTCTTCAATCCTCAATTCCCATCCATCATCGCTCGAATGGAAATTCCATTTTTTTACATTTTCGTTTCCTACTACGTGCTCGAACATGTTAATCAAAGCATCATAGGCCGGCGAAAGCACGATCACTTCATCTCCGAGGTTCAATAGCGCACGCGCAGTCAGATAGATTCCCTCGACCGGGGTCGCCAAGACGATAACGTTTTCTGGTGAGCACGACTGGTAAGTGTTCGCGATGTTTTGCCTGAGTTCCGGATTGCCTTGCGATTCAGTGTAGCCGAGAGTTTGTTGAGTAAAGTCAGTGATTGAAACATCAGCCAGTTCGAGCAATGTTTCGATCGACATGGTTTCACAATCAGAGTTGCAAAGTTGATAGGGAGTGTTGAATTCATATCGAGCAAAAAAATGTTCGGTCTCAAAGCGGGCGATCTTCATGCAACTAGTCTTTTGGATTTATTGATTTTGAGTAAGTCAGATTTTTGTTGAACTCACAGGATAAGTTCAAGGTTGTCAATTTTAAGTTTCTCTTTTTAAAAGATGAAGTTAGGTGCCTGAATGAATGCTGCAGACTTAGCATTGGGTCTTGAGTTAGTCCTTAGGTAGTTAGCCCTTAGGTAGTTAGTCCTTAAGCGGCATGAAAACAGATGGGGAACAGAATGGCGAACGCGGTGTCAAAATTACTTTTCCTTGAGGCTTGGCGCCAGTTGTTTGTTTAATTGTTGGTATGTTCTAAGGGTTACAGCGCTTCGTTTGTACTTCCCGTGTAATAAAGCTGTGATTTTCATTAAAACGACGCCAAAAAGCGAATCTGGAACGTGATGGGGTGCAAGAGTACAATAGCAGTAAATACGAACGGAAGCGGTGCCGGTGCGTACTTCCCTTTAGACGACCGGGTTATTAGCTAGTGACGTCAGGCATTTGCGGAATGTCTCAATAACGTCGGACGCGTCGAATTCAAAAAAAATGACTGGGCTGGGATTGAGAATGAGCAGGTCGGAAGATTTAAATTCTGAAGATTATCTTAAACTGCTTAGCACTTTTGCGCTTGATCTCCTGCAAAAATCTTCTCTCGATGAAATCTTTTGGCTCATCGCTGATCGTGCGATTGCCGGGATTGGATTCGATGACTGTGTGATCTATTTGATCGACCGAACGACCGGCGAACTGGTTCAAGCGGCCGCCTACGGTCCTAAAAGTGCCGAGGGACGCGTGATCGTTGACCCGATCACGATTCCAATTGGTGACGGTATCGTCGGTTCGGTAGCTGCAAATTTGAAGCCTGAGCGTATTCAAGACACTCGGCTTGATTCGCGTTACATTCTCGATGATGAATTTCGACTTTCCGAACTTGCGGTTCCGATTGTGTTGCACGGCGAGTGCATTGGTGTCATTGATTCCGAAAATTCCAAAGTCAATTTTTACACTGAAAAGCATGAAGAGATCTTTGTGACGATTGCCTCCATGGCCGCCACAAAGATTTCCGATGCGATGCGTGAAGAAGAGCTTCAATCGACTGTGCGACAATTAAAAATTGTTCAAGACATGCTGGCAGCGCAGGCGGACGAACTGATGAGCGCTAAGGAAATGGCAGACTCGTCGAATCGCGCGAAAAGTACTTTTTTGGCAACGATGAGTCACGAGATTCGAACACCACTCAATGCCATTATCGGTATGTCGGATTTGATGCGAGACACATCATTGAGTGCCGAGCAGTTTGAGTTTGCAAATATCATCTGGGACTCAAGTAACCACTTGCTTAATTTGATTACAGATATCCTTGATTTTTCAAAAATCGAAGCAAACGAATTGAGGATTTCAGAAAACACAATCGACTTAAAGTCGTTGGTAGAAGCATCGGTTCGGGTTTGCACATCTGCCAATGCTGAGAATCAAGTGCCAGTTCTCATCAAATGCGATCCGTCGGTGCCGGAGTGCATTCTTGGAGACGAGCCACGAGTGAGGCAGATCTTGGTAAATCTGATTGGCAATGCTATCAAGTTTACGTCGGAAGGTCAGATTACCGTTAGCGTGAGGGCTCAGGCTGAAAATTTATTATTTGCAATTTCTGACACAGGAGTTGGAATTCCATCTTCGGATATTGAAAAAATATTTAGCCCGTTTCAACAGGTGGATTCCTCACACTCCAGGGAATACGAAGGAACTGGTTTGGGCTTGAGCATTGCAAGGCGTTTGAGCCGTTTGATGTCAGGTGATTTGACCGTTAACAGCACCGTCGGAGTTGGAACTGAGTTTGTATTATCGCTTCCGCTGAGGGTTGTCTCACCTCAACGAGAAGAGCCGAGGGGCCGAATCGAAGTTGAGACAAGCAAAAAGCTCAAGATCTTGATTGTGGAGGACAATCCTGTAAACCGCTTGCTGGCCGTGAAGATTTTAGGTCAGGTTGGATTTGCGGCCGATGTGGCGGTGGACGGTTTAGAGGCTGTCGAATTTGTAAATAAGTCGCCTTATGATTTGATCTTTATGGATCTTCAGATGCCTGTGATGGATGGTTACGAAGCGATGCGGAAAATTCGCTCCAATGTGGCAATTAGTCAGCCGCGATTCATCGTTATCTCCGCCAATGTCCAGCCTCAGGATGTTAGCAATTCGTACAATGCAGGTGCAGACGGTTTCCTCCCCAAGCCGATTGACCGGAAGGCATTGGTGGACATCATTAATGCGATATCGTAATTAATCGATTGGTTCTGAGAGTTTCGACCGCAGTTTGGCTGTTATTCCAAGTTTTTCTTGATCTTGATTCTCAGCAAAGTGGCTCTCTGTTAGATTGCGTTTGCCGTGAGGGTGCCGATTGCTCTATCATCGGGCCATCGCTAATTTGAAATTGATCTAGGAACATCTATGTCCTCTGCTGCAACGTTTTCTCCTGAATTGACTGATCAAAAGGTTTATTTTCGCTGCTTCGCGGGTTGCGAAGGTAAGCATTCAATTTACGACGTTCTTTATCGGTGCCCTAAATGCAATTCGCTGTTAGAGGTCTATCACGATCGCCCGCCGTTGCAGGATCGCAACGCTTACAAGTGGCAGCAGTTATTTGATTCGCGGGCGAGCACCACGAATTGGCCTTTCGGCAGTGGTGTCTGGGGGATGAGGGAATGGGTGATTCCAGATTTGCGTGACGAAAATGTTGTCAGCATGTGTGAAGGGAATACAAACCTCTTTTGGGCTGACCGGTTAGGTCAACAACTTGGTTTGTCGGAGCTTTGGATCAAGCTTTGTGGAAACAGTCATACTGGCAGTTTTAAAGATTTGGGGATGACCGTCCTAGTTAGTGTTGTGAAGCAGATGATGACGATGCCCAACAATCCAGTGCAGGCAGTTGCCTGTGCGAGCACTGGAGATACCAGTGCAGCTTTGGCTGCCTATGCTGCCTATGCTGGAATTCCGGCAATCATATTCTTGCCGACTGGAAAAGTAAGTACCGCGCAATTGATTCAGCCCGTTGCTAATGGAGCGCATGTATTAGCACTCGATACCGATTTTGACGGGTGTATGAAGATTGTTCAGGAGGTCACTGAGGATCAAAGTATTTATCTTGCGAACTCAATGAATAGTCTTCGGATTGAAGGTCAGAAAACGGTGGGCATTGAAATTTGTCGTCAGTTCGATTGGGAAGTGCCTGATTGGATTATTATTCCTGTCGGAAATCTTGGAAATATCAGTGCCCTTCACAAAGGGTTTCGTTTGATGTTGGACCTTGGTTTAATCAATCGGATGCCACGATTAGTTGCTGCCCAGGCTGAAAGGGCAGATCCGTTCTACCAGTCCTTCAAAACCGGCTTCGCGGACAAGACATCTGTAACTGCGGGGGAAACACTGGCGAACGCGATTCGAATCGGTGATCCAGTTAGCTATGAGAAAGCGGTGAAAGCGGTCGAGGAAACGGATGGCATTGTTGAGCAGGCGACCGAGCAGGAACTTGCTGCTGCATCAGCACGGGCAGATTTGACCGGGATGTTTACTTGTCCTCACACGGGCGTCGCACTTGCAGTTCTCGAAAAACTTGTGAATCGCGGGGTGATTAAACCGAATGATCGAACCGTCGTCATCAGTACGGCCCATGGGCTGAAGTTTACCGATTTTAAAGTGGGCTATCACGAGTCGACGCTTGAGGGAATCGCAAGTGAGTGTGCCAATCCTCCGGTATACCTGAAAGCTAATACTCAAGTCGTGAAGGACGAAATTAAAAAACGTCTAAGCCTCTAATGCTTAACCCCTTGCTTCGGTCGATTTAAGTTTTCGATTTCAGGGCCGTGACTTCGACTTCGATGAGCATTTCGGGGCGAATCAATCCACACACAATCATTGTGGCGGCTGGGCGGATGGACGCGAATGCCTTTCCAAGGACAGGGAACGCAAGCTCGGCGTCGGACTGATTCGTCACGTAGTAATTAGCTCTTACGATGTCTGAGAGTGAAAATCCTGCATTCTCAAGCGTTTGTCGAATCGTTTCGATGCAGTTTTGTGTTTGTGTCTGAATGTCCGGAGGCATAAACATGGTCGTGTAATCGTAGCCAGTAGTTCCCGAAACAAAACACCAATTGTCCTGCACAACTGCGCGAGAGTATCCAGCTTTTTTTTCGAAATCAGAATCTGTTGAAAATGTTTTTCGAGTCATCTTGCCTACCGAATTAAGTTAGGTTGGATCTAATTGCCACTGGCTTTGGAGTTTCTAATGGATTTAAATGTAATTGTAATTAATCGTTTTTGAAATCTAAGTATTTTGAGTTTCAGAGATAAGAGTGACCGATGGCCTATATCGAACAAGTTTCAATTGAAAACGCGGCTGGAAAAACTGCGAGGCTATACCAGTCGGCGGTTGAGCGGGCAGGCGACGTTGCCAATATTATCCGGGTGATGAGTCAGGATGGCGCGAGTGCCAACGCTTCGATGAATCTCTACGTTTCCATCATGAAGACTGACAATCACCTTTCCGGGGCGCAACGTGAGATGTTGGCGACGGTTGTCAGTAACGCCAATGATTGTTTTTACTGAACGCTGTTCCATGCCAGAGACTTCGGTCTGGAGTCTGGGAATACAGAGTTAGCGGAATTGCTGATTTTTGATTACCGCAATTGTAATTTCAACGAGATGGATACGGCGCTCTGCGAGTATGCAGTGGAGCTGACCTGTCGGCCAGGGGGGATGTCGCAGACTAACATTGATCGATTACGAAACGTCGGTTTGGCGGATGATCAAATTACGGTCGCGACTCAGGTGATTTCCTACTTTAATTACATCAACCGGATCGCGGATGGTCTCGGGGTTGATTTGGAAGACTGGATGACGACCTCGGAGGCGTCGTGGAAGTCGGAGAAACCAAATTGGCGGTCGTGAGCTTGGAGGGAGTGGAGCGATAAAAAAATGCGGCCCGAGTAGACTCAGGCCGCATGGTGGTATCGTTCGTTAGAATTCTGATAACGCAAAACTCTAAGAGATGAACTTAAAAGTTCACGTTACGGATTAGGGTTTGCGTCATCTTTTGGCGCTTCACCGGGATCTTCATGATTCGTAAGATCCACTTCATGGCCCATTTCCGCTAATAATTCAGTAAGTGCTTCGTCCATTTTTGGACCTCGCGCGTTTTTGTACCGAATTTTTCCTTCAGCGTCGATGATGTAAATGGTTGGCCATCCGGATACACCCCAGCGAGTCGAAATGGGACCGCCGGTTCCTTGAGGACCGTTCCAGAAACTACGCCATGAGATGTTTTTCTGCTTGGTTGTTTCCCGGATTTTTTCCAGGTCACGATCACTGTTGACACCAATAATTGCGAATGGTTTGTCAGCAAGTGTTTTTACGAGCGACCGCTCGTGTGGGTACATAGCCCGGCACGGTGGTCACCAATCGCCCCAGAAGTCGAGCACGACAACTTTGCCGCGGTAGTCGCTCAGCTTAAAGGCGACTCCATCAAGGTCTTCCCCTTCGATATCGGGAGCGACTTTACCAATGCTTAGAAACTTCAGTTGGAAGAGAGCATTGTCGGCAGCTTCTTTAAAAGTTTTGCCGCGAGTCATCGAACTTGTCAAATCTCCGTAGTTGGCGATCAGAGATTCGTACAGTTCTTCTGCACGAGTTTCGTCTTTGACGGTCTGGGCTAGAGCCATTGTTGCCGAAGCCCTGACAGCTTTGTGTGGCGATTCTTCGATCAATTGCTCGAGCTTTTCATCAACATTTTTAACGGGCATTCTGCCTTGTGCGAGGACGCCGCAAAGGTTGGCCATTTTTTCGTTGTCAATGTACTTTTCGAACAATGTGTCCATTGCTTTGGTCCCGGCTTCCGCCCCGGCCATGTTCATGGTAACCCACATGATGGCGTCGAAGTTAGCGGGATTATCTGCGTTGGCAGCGACAACTGCGTTTAGGTCAGTTCCGCATTTTTGCTGTAGTGCGGGAAGTTTCGCGTAGTAGAAATCGCGGCCCTCGTTCCCCGGCATTTTTCTCGCCTCGGTCATCAGGCTATTTTGGGCCTTAGAGTATTCGGCGATGATTGTCTTAATTTGCTCAGCCGGTGTTGCGTCAGTAACTTCAGGCTTAGCTTCTTCCTGCTTTGGTTCAGGCTTAGCTTCTTCCTGCTTTGGTTCAGGCTTGGCTTCTTCCTGTTTTGGTTCAGGCTTGGCTTCTTCCTTGGGTGGTTCTGGTTTCTTTTCTTCCGGAGCAGGTGTTGCTTCCGGAGGTTCTGTTTTCGACGCGACTTGGGCCGGCGTGGAACTCTTGGTTTGGGATGTCTCGTCGCCCGGATTACTGCAAGCAGTGATCAGGAGGCAGCCAAGAACTAATAGCCATCTCATTTGCATGTTATTCCTCTGGGTAAATTATCTGAGCATTGTCTTCAACGCCGTCACATTCTACCGCGACTTGCGGCAATGTGAAGGGAAACGGCAGTTTATCTCGCTTCAAGTTAATGAATGTTTGCCAGAGAGTAACGGTGGTGCTGCCCGAGGTCCGTCAAACCTTGAAATAACTGGATTTTATGGCGATTTCTAGCTAAGCGGGATGTTCTTTTCAGGAAGCCCCCATTAGGCGATGGGAGGATAAAAGGCTTGTTCCGAGGGTTTGAACTCTGTTTGCCGACGATTTGCCGGAGAGCGGGAACCGATGTTTCGGTGAAGTCTAAGACTATCTATACTTCCCCATTCGCCAAGGACCGCGATTTGTGAACGCGGGGGTGCAAGAATTTTGTTTTGAGTAGTACGCAAGAAAATGACAACTGTAAAATTACCCGACGGAAGCTTAAAAGAGTTTGATTCCGTAGTCTCTGTAAAAGATGTCGCCAAAAGCATCGGATCTCGTTTGGCCAAAGACGCCCTCTGGGGCGAGATCGACCTGCAACCGGTCGAGCTGGACTACGAAATTCCACAGGGTGAGCCCGTCAATTTAAAAATCATTACCAAGAAAGATCCAAACGCGCTGGAAACCATGCGTCATAGCTGTGCACATGTGATGGCGCGAGCGGTGATGCGTATTAAGCCGGGAGTCCAGTTGGCGTTTGGCCCAACCATCGATGGCGGGTTTTACTACGACGTCGAATGCGATGAACCTTTAACCGAAGAAGATTTTCCGGCGATCGAAAAAGAGATGGCAAAGATCATTGCCCTCGATGAGCCATTTGAGCGGCTGGATCGTCCGCGGGCTGATGCAATTCAGGTTTGCAAGGATCTCAAGCAGGATTTTAAAGTCGAGCATATCGAAACCGGTTTGGCGGATGATGACTCTCTTTCGTTTTATCAACAGGGGGAGTTTCTCGATTTGTGTCGCGGACCTCACATCCCCTCCCCTCGTCGAATTGGTGCATTCAAACTGCTCTCCATCGCCGGTGCCTACTGGAAGGGTGATCAGTCACGAGAACAACTCCAACGACTGTATGCCACTGCGTTTTTTACTCAGGCGGAGTTGGATGCGCACCTCGAATTACTTGAGGAAGCAAAAAAACGAGATCACCGAGTTTTAGGTAAGCGTCTTGGGCTGTTCCACATCGATGAAATGGTCGGTCAGGGGTTAGTGTTGTGGACGCCTAAGGGGAGTTTTGTTCGCCAGAAACTTCAAGACTTTATTTCGGAACATTTACAGCGTCAGGGGTACGATCAAGTTTTCACTCCGCACATCGGAAAACTCGATCTCTATAAAACTTCCGGTCACTTTCCTTATTATCAGGACAGTCAGTACACGCCATTGGTAGATCGCGAGTATCTAAGTCAATTAGCGGAGGAAGGTTGCACCTGCGGTGAGTTATCAAATTTGATGAATGAGGGAGAAATCGAAGGCTATTTGTTGAAGCCAATGAATTGCCCTCATCATATTCGATTGTTTGCCTCTGAGCAGAGAAGTTATCGCGACCTTCCCGTTCGATTGTCTGAATTTGGAACGGTTTATCGCTGGGAACAGTCGGGAGAGATTGGTGGATTGACACGCGTCCGCGGATTTACTCAAGACGATGCGCATTTGTTCGTGACCCAGGAACAGCTTGGTCAAGAGTTAATCGGATGTATCGAACTGGTGAAAATTATCTTTGGTGCGATGGGCATGGAAGATTACACGGTCCGCGTCGGTTTGCGAGATCCAGACAGTTCCAAGTACGTTGGCGATCCTGCAAATTGGGACTTGGCGGAGCAAGCCTGTCGCGAGGCAGCTCAAACGCTCGGCAAGGATTTTAGTGAAGATCCTGGCGAGGCAGCGTTTTATGGACCCAAGATTGACTTTGTGGTTAAGGATTGCATCGGCCGGAAATGGCAACTCGGAACGGTCCAGGTGGACTACAACTTGCCGGAACGATTTGGGCTCGAATACATTGGCTCCGATAACAAACCTCATCGACCGATCATGATTCACCGGGCGCCTTTTGGCAGCATGGAGCGGTTCATTGGCGTGTTGATCGAGCACTTTGCCGGTAGTTTTCCATTGTGGCTCGCCCCCGAACAGGGCCGGATTTTGACCGTCAGCGATAAATCAGAGGAATATGGAAAACGTGTTGAGTCTCAGATGCGAAACGCGGGAATTCGTGTCAAAGGTGATTACCGAAGCGAAAAGCTTGGCGCCAAGATTCGCGATGGTCAGCTGGAGATGATTCCCTATATGATGATCGTTGGGCCAAGGGACGCTGAAAACGGAACCGTATCGATCCGAGACCGAATAGACGGCGATTTAGGGGCGATTCCAGTTGAGGAAGCGATCGCTAAATTTCAGTCTGAAGTGGCTGATAAAACCGTCCGCCGAAAGAGCTCTTAAGTAAATTCAGCGAAGCCGCCCCGTTCCTGAGGAACCCCG
>Ga0214481_100210_pt1 | contig 30347 bp, 15 predicted proteins | sample M1_20Mar14CPVII9_4_FD_165057 | JGI IMG/M metagenome (GOLD analysis project Ga0214481, IMG submission 165057) | Marine eukaryotic communities from Monterey Bay, California, United States - M1_20Mar14CPVII9sort6BwellG10 | ecosystem: Environmental > Aquatic > Marine > Unclassified | place: USA...
AGGTGTTGCTGGATAGGTTGATCGGTGAGGTATCCGGTTGTGATGACATGAGGGAAGTGACGGTCGTGCTGGCGACCAATTTTGTTGCTTTTGGCGAGATGAACCTCGAGAAAGCTGCGGTGCTTTCCAGCGAATTGGTGAAACGGATACAGGCCTTTGACGACGCCGGCACCTTCAGTCCAGCGGCTCCCGACGCCTGCGGCCAGTGTGACCACCGCAACGCGACCATCGCGGAGAGCATCACAACCAAGGTCTAAGTGAGTCTGGTTGATCGAATTGCCGGTATCGATCACGTCAGTTGGGGAGACATCTTCGATGCTCGTGTTGATCGGTAGTCGATTTTGAGCTAGTCCGTATCGCCCCGACTTAAGGTCGGCTCGAATTTGCTCGTGTTGTTCACGGTCAAATCCATGCCGGTTTAATAAATCGGCGAGTGAGTCAGACGTTTCGGATTCGCTGTCCTTGCTCGGAAGAATGCTTTCCACCAAAATTCGAAATTTGGGAGCATCGGATTCCGTTCGGTATTCCGCTCCAAGCGTTTCCATTTCAAACCGGGAAAGTGCTGATAAATCTCGCGGTTCCAGTTTCAGCCACTCAGGAATTAGCAACGCGTAATATTCGTAAGGCATTTGGGATTTAGCGGCGGGAAATAGCGTTCCAAATGTACCTTGGTCGTTGATTTCAAATTCATAGACTACCGGATCCATAGCGAAAGGTAGTCGAGATTCAAATTCCACTTTGGTCGTCTGCATTGTCTCCTGCAGCCATTTTTGAGCTTCCAACTTTACCAACGGGTCAAAGATAAAGCCCATTCCGCCGCCGGCCATTCCTCCGAGCATCCAGAATCCCCAGAACTGATCACCGTAGGCTGACTGGCACTTTTCGATCAGAGTGTTGGTGAAAAGGTTCGTGCACCAAGGAATAATTTCTTGGAGAGGTCCCGTAAAATTGCGGTGCGTCGCTTCTCCGACAGCACGAATGTCTCCAGAGAGTAACGCCTTTTTTATGTCTTCGAGTATTTCAATTGCTTCTAGTCTGGCCTGCCACTCCTTGGTTGAACGAAGAAGGTACTTCTCAGTGACCATTTCTAAGATCGGGCCTACGTTTTGAGCCATGCCACCATGGACGAGGACTAAACTGTCCTGTAGTTTTTGCCGGGTATCTTCGGAGATTTCGTCGAAACCAAAAATCGAATGGCGTGGGAGTAGGCGTCCACGACTTATTTCCCATTCGGGGTCTGACTCAGTTGCTTCGGCTCCCTCGATCAGCTTGATGCCGGGCCAGACTCCTCCTGAGTCCTGCCAACCGCCGCCTGATCCACCGATCCATTCACCAAGAATCGCTCTGGCCGCAATGATCCGACGATCCGGTTCGGTAAGTTTTCCCGTGAGTGCTGAGACTTGTCCTGTTGCTCGCATGCAGACTGATATCAAAGAGCCAAGTAAATTAGTGGAGACGGCAAGACGCGATCCTTTGGGGATGTCGTTGACTTTGCTGACGATTTCAATTCCTAAACCGGAGCCAACGAGGCGTTCGAGCAGAGGCTTGATTGATTCTCCACACCCGTCCATGCCGGCGGGCACGATTCCGGAGGCAATCACGGCGGCTTTTAATAAACCAAGGTAGTCTGCCGCAAAGTCAAACACTTCACTAATCGACTGAATCTCGGCCGTCGACTTAAGGTCGATGCTGACTAAACGTAATACCGGTCTGTCGATAACGCGAAGATAGCATTCAATGGGAGGTTGAGGTTGTTCGTCCCTGTCAACGACACCAAGATTGATCGAAGCATTGATGACTTTTGCACCGGCGGGAAAATCCATTCCCAGGAAAAAAATATCGCTCCAGCCACTGTGAGAGAAATCCATTCTCACCGCAGTTGTTTCTGAGAGAATGGGAAACGCCGGGGAGTTTTCATCTCGAGCCAGCAGCTCGGTGCGGAATCTCAGCGGATGATCATCGGGATGGCCGGTTCGAAACATCCATTGATTGCCTCGCACCGTACGAACACTTTTTCGGACTTGATCTGCCAGGCGTTGAAAGGCGAGTTCGTGATAGGCTTGAGCCAGAGCACTTGAAATTCCATCGCTCGGACCGTTCTCAGCCTGAGCGGTCAGTAAGGAATCGATCGACTCGATAAACCGGCGATCGAGCAGTTGCCGATAACTGTCAAAAGGAATTTTTCCCGGTGCGGATCGAGACCGGTCGAATTGTTTCGGTAAATGGTATCGGTGAATTGCCGAAAGAAAGAACAATGCGCGGACTTGAGTGTATAGGTTGTCAGTGGTTCGCCAAAGTTGATCTAGCGCTGCGGAATCGCCCAAAAGTTCTTCGCTTGTTGACCCACCACAAAGCTCATCGAGTGCTTGATTCCTCAACTCGTTATCGCTGGTTTCAATGACGTTGACCAAGCGGTTAGATCGCCAGTCGGTGGTTTTGTCTTTACCAGCGAGTGATTTTCCCTGATCGGCGTTGAAGTTCATCGGATTTAAGCTCCCGATGACGGGGTGTGACTAGAGGTTGGTTTACTTTCGGCAACAAGGTTGAGTAGTTCAGTTAAAATCTCGTCGCGGTCTTTACCTGATAACGCCAAGGCGACCTGGGCTTTTAATAAGCCATATTGGACGCCAATGTTGTATCGGCCGCCGTCGACTTCGGTCGCAAGGTATCGTTCAGATTTTGCGAGTTCCTCAAGCGCGGGGGATAAAGCGATATTGTTGCCAGGCTCGGCAGACCGCATCTCTTTTTCAAGAAGGTTCATTATGGTGGGGGTGAGAATGTGCATTCCAGAGAGGCAAAGGTAATGGCTGGCGCGAAGGCCGGCCACAATTAAGTGTTGTTCTGCTTGCGTTGGGGTTGGTTTTTCCATGACGCTTTTGATTTCGTACAACTTTTGCCGATTCGCAAGCCTCGTCGCTCCGACGGTTCCAAAGAAAGGCAAGAGATTTTCTCGCGTGGGTTGGACTGTGGACACCGCACAGTTTTCCGCGGTCGCAATATCAATCAGTTGGCCGGCGTAACCACGTGGGTGTTGGCTAAGGTAGACGTGGTCGGACACAAGATGCAGAAACCGGTCGTCTCCCACAAAATTTCGAGCTCGCAACAATGCGTCTCCGTAACCACGGGGATTATCTTGGGGGATAAAGGTTAGGCGAGAAGCGTGCTCTCCAGCAGCCTTTACGTAATTATCTTGTTCTCCCGGGCAAATGATGACTGCGATCTCTTCGACGCCGGCCGTCACGGCTTCATCGGCAATCAACTGAAGAGCTGTTTTTGTTTTGCCTTGTTGATCAACAAGGCTTTGCAACGGAAGTTGTTTTTGGTCCGGGGCGGCTGCGGTGATCACCGCCTTTAAAATGCTCATTGACCGATTTAACCATCAGGATTTTGTGACGAATGACTAAGATTGTAATAGACGCCGCAGCAAAATTAAACATGAGACAAAGAGGAATCAAAAACAGCAAAATAAATTAACCGTGTAGATGGTTTTGGGCTGGGTTGCTGAAACACAAAAGTGATTGAGGGGTTGCCTCCGTCAAACATCTTTTGCCAAGTTCGTCTATTTTTAGTTAGAAGAACGGGTAGCAAACCAATCATCGAATTTGATAGACTCAGGCTCCCTAAAAATTTAGTTAGTGAGAGAGCAAATGCGTTATTTGGCGATGATTTACCGCTTTACGTTTTATGCCGCGATCGGATTAGTTGCACTTTCGTTGTTTAACGAGGCAACCCAGGCGTGGGGGTTTGAGCCCGATAGCGCGGGAGAGGTAACATCACTGGAAGGTGATGGACAAGCTGCGGTGGAGCCTGGGCTATTAGCAAATTTGACGACACTCGGTTTTTTGGTCTTGTTGCAAGCGGTATTGGGGTTCGACAACCTCCTTTATATCTCACTCGAATCGAAGCATGCTCCCGCGGATAAGCGGCAAATGGTCAGGTCCTGGGGGATTGGAATTGCGATTTTCTTGCGGATCGGTCTGCTCTGCTTTTTGGTCTATCTCAAAGACTGGTTTGAACAAACGACCTTACCCAAAATTGATTTGAAAGTTTTCGAGGCGAATTTCAGCCTTCACAGCCTGATTGTTTTAGCGGGCGGCGGTTTTATTATTTATACCGCGATGAAGGAAATCTGGCACATGACGCGGTTAGAGCACGACGATCATGGTGGTGGTGAAAAGAAGAAAAAATCAGTCGGCTCTGTGATTTTTTGGATCGTGGTAATGAATCTTGTGTTCTCATTCGATTCAATTTTAAGCGCAATGGCTCTTTCGGATGTCTTCTGGGTGATGGCAGTCGCAATTGTCATTAGTGGCGTCATGATGGTCTGGCTGTCCGACCACGTTGCGACGTTCTTAGAGAAAAACCGGATGTATGAAGTTCTGGGGCTGTTCGTGTTGTTCGTCGTCGGAATTATGTTGGTCAGTGAAGGTGGTCACCTGGCACATATCAATATTTTTGGAAGCGCAGTAGAGCCAATGACCAAGACCACATTCTACTTTGTGCTTGCTGTGTTAGTTCTGACTGATATTGTTCAAAGTCGCTACCAGAAAAAAATTCTCTTGAGCGACAAGGCGAAAGCCTAGGCAGTTCAACTATTTGAGATGGGTGAGTTTCGTTGGCTGCCGTTGGTCTGAGACTTGATTGGCTAACTGCCGATTTCACTCATGACACGATCAGCCATTTTGATCGTGTGTTCGATGTCTTCGTCGGTATGTGCCGCTGAGATAAACAATGCCTCAAATTGACTGCAAGGCATGTAGACGCCATCGTCGATTAATCCCCAAAAGTATTTTGAAAATTGATCCGTCTTGGATTGAGATGCAGACTCCCAGTCGGTTACTGGGCCGTTTTGGAAAAACAGTGTCATCATACTGCCAACACGCTGAATGCAATGTTCGATTCCATTGGCTTCAGCGGCCGCTCTTAAACCGGACTCTAGTTTTTGGCTCAATCCTTCTAGGTATTCATAAGGTGGATGATCTCGCAACGCCTTCAACATTGCGATCCCAGCGGCGGTGGCAATCGGGTTGCCGGACAGAGTTCCTGCTTGAAAGACCTTCCCGGCAGGAAGAACGTGTTGCATGATTTCGCGTTTTCCTCCAAACACGGCGAGTGGTAGTCCACCGCCAACGATCTTGCCCATGGTGGTTAAGTCGGGAGTCATGCCAAACAGTTCCTGGGCACCGCCGTGGGCGACGCGAAAACCGCACATCACTTCATCGAAGATGAGAACACTCCCAGCATTTTCGGTGGTTTGTCGGAGCGTTTGTAGGAATTCAGGAGTTGGAATGACGCAACCCATGTTTCCGCAGACCGGTTCCAAAATAACCGCTGCAATGGAATCACCGTGGTGTTTGAAGGTTTCTGTCAAACATTCGCAATCGTTGTAGGGTAAAACGAGTGTGTCGCGGCTGGTTCCTTCCGTAACGCCGGGTGAATTTGGGACGCCGAGAGTGGCCGCGGCGCTACCGGCGGCGACTAAGAGACTATCGACGTGGCCGTGGTAATTTCCGGAAAATTTGATGACTAAATCGCGACCAGTGTATCCGCGAGATAGTCGTATCGCGCTCATGGTTGCTTCGGTACCAGAGTTGACCAAGCGTACCATTTCCACGCTGGGAACGGCATCGATTACCAATTCGGCTAGCTCGTTTTCGGCAACTGTCGGTGCGCCAAAGCTTGTTCCACGTTCAACCGCTGCGTGGACAGCTTCTTTGACCGGTTCAAACTGGTGTCCGAAGATCATGGGGCCCCAACTGCCAATAAAATCGATGTATCGATTGCCGTCGACGTCGAAGAGGTAAGCTCCCTCTCCTCGTTCAAAAACGATCGGTTCCCCACCGACCGCTCCAAAAGCCCTGGCAGCACTGTTGACGCCGCCAGGCATCAATTGTTTGGCACGACTGTACTGTAGCTGGCTTTGGCTATGGGATAGTTTCGTTTCGCTCACTTTATTTCCAATGAAAGTTCGGGTGTAGGGTGTAATGCTTGGTCGCTGCCTGCTGGAAACCTGAAGTTAGTTTGTGAACAGGCCGTCATCAAGCGGGTGTTCGAAACCTGTCGTTTTGGCAACGCGAGATTCGAACAATTCGCTCCAGTTTTTATTTAAGAGTTCGCTTGCAAGGTGGATTGGGGAGGCTGTCCATTCCTGGCGGTCGTTTCTTGTGGCGAGCGCTAGTCTCTCTAGTTTTTCAAGACCATCGTGAACCTCGAAGTCGACATCAATACCCGTGGTCTGCTCAAGGAACTCTTCGACTAATTTGTCCAATTCGTCTTCGGTCAATCCTTGTTCAGTTCCGGCACATTTCCAAAGAAACGTGTAGGCCAGGACCGCTTCGCACAGTTCCTGCTCTTCGGCTTCGTTAAGAATGCGATAGATGACGCCTGAATTGTTGTCCAGATTCTTAATGTAGAGACTTTCGGTCAATCCAAATTGATACTTGTTCTTTGTATTCAGGTAACTGAGAACTGATTTAAAGACGTAACCGCCGATGGCTCCGATCAAGATTGCCCATCCAAGAATGTTGGCAAAATGAAAGGCTAGAGACAATACTAGAACGCCTCTTGCAACTTTCCAGATTGTAAACGCCATGCCCGAAAGGGTAGGAAGTAGGATTTTGGCGCGATCTAGTTTGGTTAGACGAACTTTAGATCCGGGCAAAAGAATCTCGAGATCATTTTCTGGAATGTTTTTAAACGCTTTTAGGTAGACAAATTTTTCATCGAGAGATTTTTGATTTTTCTTGAACTTATCCTTCTTGCCAGCGTTAAGTGCCGGGCTCATTCGAAAAGCCATGATCAGCCGTTGAAATTCGGGAAGCTCAATCGATTCGAGTCGGAACAGTTTCTGCCAACGGCGACGGGTTAGTTGGACAGTCCGGTAACCTCTGGCAAAGATTTCCAAACGTTCGTAGATGTCGAAGTTGACGTCCAGTTGAACGCCCCATTGGCATCCAACTTCAATCGCCCGTTCCAGTTCTTCCCTCGATAGACGTTTGTAATGGGCACTGAATAATAGTTTTTCAACCTCGCTCAGCAGAGCATTGGTAAGCGCTTCTCGCTTTTCGACGGACACCGTTTCGAGATCGACGATATTGCTGTCGGGATCGAGCGTGTCGTAGATCTCTTCAAGGTAAAGTAAGCTCGCCAGATGCTCGACGTGAAAAATAGCCTGAAGACGGGAGCAAAGTTTCTTATACTCCCCGAGTTCACTGTCGCCGAGCTCGAATTTGTTAATCAGTACTTTTTGAAGATCCTTTTGCCGCAGCGGAATAAAAGTAGTGCGCTTGGGCAATCCATCTACGATTGGATCGTCCTCGATACGACTGTTTAACGTCGGTGAGTTGCGCAGATTCAAGTGTATATTCGTACAAAGGATAAAGGTGACTGGTTGCCGGTGGAAATTCGTCCCTAAATATACACTGATTCGTGGCTTAATCCGATCGGTGCCTCAAGGTGGGGCGTGGTTATTTAATAATCTACACGAATTCGAGCCATCCTGGTTCTCTCCAGTTCTCATCAAAATCGGATTAATTGAACGTTTCCTCAATTAATTTGGATTGCGAAGGCACTTTGTAAAAAATAGTTTGTCGTCAGTAAAAAGTTCCAGCGACCGTAAGACATTTTTGTTAGCGGTCCAGGCAGAATCCGTTTAACAAGAGCTTGCAGTTTTTGGTAAACTATCACGCTGCGACCGACTATCATTTGATGAGTCGACAACTGGTTTAAATGTTGAGAAATGAGTCCATGATTGGTGCTTACCAAAAAAATCAGATTCTGCAGCGGCGTTCTGTTAGTGCCTTCCGTTTTTGCTTCTTTGTTCTCCTCGGTTTGGTCGGAGTAAATTCAACTGGCTTCGTAACGGGGCAAGAGGTTGTCTCGGATCCGATTGACTTTGGGGCACAAATTAGGCCGATTTTGGCTGATAAATGTTACGCTTGTCATGGTCCAGATGAGTCCAAGCATCAAGCTGACTTTCGAATTGACCAAAAAGCAAGTTTGCTCGATCCTGAATTAGGGATTTTGATTCCCGGGGACCCTGATGCCAGTCTGCTCGTCGAGAGAATTTTATCGACTGATGCTGACGTAGTCATGCCGCCGAGTGATCACTTAAAAACACTTACAAAGAGTGAGAAAGAACTCATTGTCGCCTGGGTAGCCCAAGGCGCGACGTGGGCCGAACACTGGGCCTTTAAATCACCTGTTGCTAAAAAGCGAGAGGGTTTGGTTAAGGACTTCATTGACCAGTCAATTCAAGAGCGACTTGCAAGTTTGGGACTTAAATCGTCGAAGCAGGCGAGTCCTGGCGCGCTGCTGCGTCGACTGAATCTAGATTTAATTGGTCTGCCACCAAGTCCGGTTCAAATTACTGAGTTTAAAGCAGATGTGATCAAGCGAGGATTGGAAAAAGCCTATGAAACGGAAGTCGATCGCTTACTTGCAAGTCCGCATTTTGGCGAGCGAATGGCGGTGAACTGGTTGGATTTAGTGCGCTATGCTGACACGGTTGGTTATCACGGCGACCAAAACATGAGTGTTTCACCGTATCGAGATTATGTAATCGAAGCTTTCAATGCGAACATGCCGTTTGATCAGTTTACTCGTGAGCAGTTAGCGGGAGATCTTTTAGAGAATCCGTCTGAGGAACAATTAATCGCTTCTGGTTACAACCGTTTAGGGATGATGTCGGCCGAGGGTGGGGTGCAACCGGAGGAGTATCTTAATAAGTATGCGTCGGATCGGGTGCGGACAACCGCATCGGTCTGGCTTGGAATCACACTCGGTTGTGCGGAGTGTCACGATCATAAATTCGATCCCTTCTCCTCGAAGGAGTTCTATGAGTTTTCGGCGTTCTTTGCAGATATAAAAGAACAGGGACTCTATGCTGGTGCACACAACACTGGTTTATGGGGGCCTTCAATTAAGGTCTCAGATGATGAACTGCCCGGTTTGTTGATCCCAATCGACGAGGCGATTTCAAAAGTAAAAACAAGCCTCGCTCAATCGCCTTCCGCGATACAAAGCCGATTGGCTTGGGAAGCGTCGCTGATGAAATCGTTGCCAATTTGGAAATCACTATCGCCAGATTCGGTCAAGGTCCCCGAGGGCGTCAAAGCGGTTGCGGAGCCTGACCGTTCGATTTTGATCTCGGGAGAGAATGTGGCTCAAGCCGTATACGGTGTTGCTGTTGAGGTAAGTGATTCACTTGAGGCGATCAGATTAGAGGCCTTGCCGCATGAATCACTCCCTTCCAACGGTCCGGGCCGAGCGTCAAATGGAAATTTTGTGGTGTCTGAATTGATCCTCATGACCGGTGATCAACTGCAGCACTTTGATTGGTTCGACAAAGACTTTGCCGAGTGGCCGGAAAAATTAAAGGCTAGATTGGTCCAGTTGAGTGATGCGAGTGCCACAGTCGAACAGGCTCAATCCGCGAATCAGCATCCCGATAAGAAGTGGTCAGCAGCAAGTGCGATTGATCGAGACACCCGCGGAAACACGTGGGGTTGGGCCGTACTTCCGCAGGTTGGCAAGGCTAATGAACTGGTTGTCCGGGCGAAAACTGGCCCGTTTAAAAAAGGAAAGTTTACAATCGTTGTTCGCCAACAGCACGATAACTCCACTCATACGCTTGGCCATTTTCGATTGTCGGGGACCGCTGTCGAGGAAGCGGTTGCGAACCCACTTGGTTCAATGCCACAAGATATTCAGGATATTTTGAAGGTTCTTGAGTCCGATCGCAGCCCTGAACAGAAACAGGCGATTCACGACTATTATGTTTCAGTATCCCCAGAATATGAAAAATCTAGAAAACAGATCAAGGCGTTGGAAGTCGAGCGGGATCAAATCGTCAAAGGCCATACGCGGATTACGCTGGTAACGACCTCGGTCGAGCCCCGCGAAATACGAGTTTTGGCACGAGGGGATTGGATGGACAAATCGGGCGAACTGGTAAGCCCCTCGGTTCCCGCTGTCTTAGGGGGCCCGAATTGGGAGATTGACGGGGAGGGCAGCAAACCTGCAAACCGGCTCGATCTCGCTAATTGGATGGTCAGTCAAGATAACCCGCTTACCGCACGGGTTTTTGTGAATCGCATATGGCGTTTGTTATTCGGCGCTGGAATCACGAACATCCTCGACGACTTTGGCTCTCAGGGCGAGCCGCCAACTCATCCCGAAATATTGGACCAACTTGCCGTTGAATTTATGAGTTCGGGATGGGACATTAAGAATCTAATTCGAGAGATCGTTTTGACAAAAAGCTACCGTCAAACTTCGGGTATTCGAACGGATCTGCAAGAGTTGGATCCTGAAAACAGAATGTTAGCGCGGCAGTCTCGATTTCGATTGGACGCGGAGTTTATTCGGGATCAGGCTCTTGCCGTAAGCGGTTTACTGGTGAGGAGTCAGGGAGGTAAGAGCGTCATGCCTTACCAGCCGGAAGGTCTATATCGTCACCTGAATTTCCCGAAACGAAAGTACAAAGCGAGCAACGGAGTCGATCAGTATCGCCGTGGTTTATATACCCATTGGCAGCGGCAATTCTTACATCCAGCGATGAAAACGTTCGATGCGCCATCTCGTGAAGAGTGTACTGCGGCCAGGCCTCGCTCGAGCACGCCTTTAGCGGCCTTGGTTCTGCTCAATGATCCTTCTTATGTCGAGGCAGCGAGATCGCTGGCGACTCTTGCCTTGGAAAAGCGGGATTCGACCAAAGACCGAATTGATTTGATTTTTGAGAGAGCCTTTTCACGTGAAGCGTTGGAAAGTGAGAGGGAAGTGATTGAGGAACTTTTGGAATCCCAACAACAGTTCTACAAAGCGAATGTTGAGCAGGCGAAAGAATTAATTTCGATCGGACAAACCTCGAAGCCTGCGACTGAGCAGCTCAATGTTCCCGATGCGGAACTGGCTGCTTGGACATCGGTTTGTAGAGCCGTAATGAATATGCATGAATTTGTGTTGAGAAAGTAAAATGATATTTGAAAATTCAAGCGAAGCAAAGTTGAAGCGGGCTGCGCAACTGTCCCGGCGGACGTTCTTGAAACGGACGTCGACGGGGGTCGGCGGAGTCGCATTGAGTTCGATGCTTGCAAGTTCAGCAACCGCGGGGGTTGGCGGTCATTTGGTAATTCCGCCTCGCTGTAAACGCGTGATTCACCTTTGCATGGCTGGAGGTCCGTCCCATTTGGAGACGTTGGATTACAAACCAAAGTTAGCGGCGATGAATGGCCAATCCATGCCCAAGTCGTACACCGAAGGACAACAAATCGCTCAACTGCAGGGGCAACGCAACAAACTGAGAGTTTTGGGTCCTCAGCACGGCTTTAAAAAATGCGGTCAGTCGGGGAATCAAATTGGAAACGTGCTGCCACACATACAAAGCATTGCCGACGAAATGTGCATCATTAACTCGATGCACACCGATCAAATTAATCATGATCCTGCACATAGTTTGATCAATACTGGGACAAGCATCCCCGGCAGGCCTTCGATGGGGTCTTGGTTGTTGTATGGGCTTGGTTCGGAAACTGATAATTTACCTGGCTATGTCGTTTTGACTTCGGTAGGCGGTGGCCAATCGCAGCCAATTGCGTCGCGACAGTGGCATAGTGGGTTCCTACCAAGTAAATTCCAAGGCGTAGAGTTTCGATCTCAAGGTGAGCCGGTGCTTTACGTTAAAAATCCATCCGGGGTCGATCGTCCGCGACAGAAAGAAATCGTAGACGCGGTTGAGCGGTTGAACCGTATCTCCCTTGCTGCGGATTACGATCCAGAAATTGAGACCAAAATATCGCAGTACGAATTGGCATTCAAAATGCAGATGTCAGTTCCTGAATTGGCTGATATTTCAGATGAGCCACAGAGTATTCTTGACCTCTACGGTACACAGGGAGCGGACGGTAGTTTCGCGGCTAATTGTTTGTTAGCGCGAAGGCTGGCCGAACGAGGGGTCAGGTTCATTCAGCTTTACCATCGAGGCTGGGACCATCACGGCAACATCAAACAAGGCATTGAGGTAACCTCAAAATTGGTTGATCAAGGTTCGGCGGCGTTGGTCAAAGACCTCAAACAACGCGGAATGTTGGATGACACATTAATCATCTGGGGTGGCGAATTCGGGCGAACCCCGATGGCGCAGGGGAGCGGACGCGATCACCACATCAAAGGCTTTTCCTGTTGGATGGCGGGCGGTGGTATCAAACCGGGAATGACTTACGGTTCGACCGACGAACTAGGCTATGCCGCGGCAGACAAGCCTTTCCACGTTCATGATTTGCATGCCACGATGTTGCATCAGTTTGGTTTGGATCATACGCGATTAACCTACCGGTATCGAGGGCGAGACTTCAGGCTCACAGACGTTGCGGGAAATGTGGTCAAAGACATTTTGGCTTGACCCGGCTTTTGTTCACTACGGTGCTGAATCGGGTGGTTGAAACCCTACCGTGCGCGTTCCAAGTGTTTTGTAGGATCTACTTACCTGTTTCTTCCCACCAGCCTTGAGGTGGTTTAAAGCTGGGCTTTAAGAACTGGGAATGCTGCCGTTCAAGAGATGGTTTTTGTTTATCTCGAATGTTAATCATTTCTTTCTGTTGTTTTTTGAGATCGAAGTTTGGATTCACAGAGGGTTGGCGTGCATCCATTTCCGCGATCCAGCTTTTTAATTCCCGAGCCAGGCTTTCCTGGATTTCTGGGTGTTGGTCGAGGACATTGTTCGTTTCTGAAATATCCGCGTCGATATCATAAAGCTCGTATCGCTGGTCCTCTAAATAGTGAATTAACTTCCATTTCCCACGCGTGATAATTGAAGAAGGCTCACCTCCCTGGTTACCATAATGCGGGTAGTGCCAAAACAGAGGTCGTGCGGGTAGCGTTTGCCCTTCTAACAGCGGGACTAAGCTGAGGCCATCAAGGTGTTGGTCAGGGCGTAGGGGAAGTCCGGCCAACTCTAGAAGAGTCGGATACAAATCGGTGCCGATAACGGGGGTGTCGCATTGTTGCCCTGTGGTCGTAGAGCCCGGCCACTTGATATAAAACGGCTCGCGTATTCCACCTTCCCATTGTCGTCCTTTTCCACCGCGGAGTGGTAAGTTGGAAGTCGCTTTTCCATCACCCGCAGAAACGCCACCGTTGTCCGATGTAAAAACTACGATGGTGTTATCGGCAAGATCTAATCGATCGAGCGTAGCAAGGACCATTCCCACAGCGTCATCCATTGACTCGACCATCCCAGCATAGAGTGGATTGTCTTGGACTTGCCTGACGGGCGTTGTTCGGTCGATCAGGAATCGAGATTCAGGAGCATCGCCTAGCTGAGTGGCTTTATCACGGTACTTTTTCCAGAGCTTTTCAGTCGTTTGGATGGGGCCATGAACTGAATAAAAAGAGAGGTAGGCAAAAAAAGGTTCGTTCTTGTGCTGTTCGATAAATTTTACTGTTTCCTGACCAAGTCGCAGAGGAAGCAGTTCGCCCTTGGGACCGCTTTCCATTTCCGGATTGCTGTAGGGGGAGAAATATCCACCGGGTGGTGAACCGCGGTGGTGGCCTCCAATATTGAATTCGAAACCATGGTCGGTCGGCAGCGAACCCTCGCCACCGAGGTGCCACTTGCCAGCAAAAAATGTTCGGTAGCCTGCAGCTTGAAAAGCTTCGGCAAGCGTTTCATCTTCTGCCGGTAGCTCATGGTTGTATGTCGCAGGAAGTAATTTTGTATTTCGTTTCCACTGTGCCCCCTCTGCCGCTCCGATCCAGTCAGTAATATTTAGACGCGCAGGGTACTTACCAGTCATGAGACTTGCACGGGACGGACTGCATACCTGGCAGGTAGCGTAGCCACGGGTGAACTTCATTCCTTCGTTAGCAATTCGGTCAATGTGCGGACTCTCATAGAAGGAACTTCCCTCATTGCTGAGGTCTCGCCAGCCAAGATCGTCTGCCAGAATAAAAACAACATTGGGTGGGTTATTTTCCGCTCCATCGTAAAATCCGTTCAGCGGTTCGATGTCAAATGCGAAACTAAGCAACATAATCGCGGCGATGGTCGAAGTGTTTCTGAAGTTCATTTTGAGAGGCCTGATTTCTGGGGAAAATTGAGTGACCAACTTTTTGCGTTCGCGTGGGGTTGAAGGGCGTTGATCACGCAAAATATTTATAGCTGTTGAGACACGGGAAATCCATTAACTCAATTACGCCCGTGAAAATATATTAACAGCCACGAGTGATTGGTCGTGACCGCGCAGCGGTGCCCAGGAAAGAGTAATCGTCGTTCTCTAGGATGATGAACGGGGTGAGGCCTGAAAGTGCCCGAAGGGGTTTATATTAGCGCATGAAAAAGCTCATCAGTGATTGATGAGCTTGCCATTTTTCAATTGTCTGATTTACTAGACATCGACTTCGTCTGTCGACGGGGTCACGACGCGACCCATGTAGTACCCGCAATTTGGGCAAACGACGTGAGTCGGTGTTGTTGTGCTGCATTTAGGGCACAATGTAAGTGGGCGAGGTTTGATTCCATCGTTCGCTCGGCGCTTGCCAGAACGGGAATTCGAATGTTTTCTCTTTGGAACAGCCATGATCTCTACCTGACGGAGGGTCTTGTGTGCGTCTTTGATCCGAAATTCTAGCGACCGATTTATTTTCGCTCAACGCCTGATTTCGGTTTTGTCGATGAAAAACCCCGCTTTTTCTTCGGCGAGGCAGTTCCAAGTAGAACTGGGTTTTACTCGGGAGATACCTAGTAGGTGCCGCTTTGACACGGTTTTTACCGCGATAAATGGCTGCCAGCTCTGCATCCACCTCAATAAATCGACTAATCAACGCTGTTACTCCAAAATACATTGCGATTTTTATCGGAATAGATGAGCCGTTCACGAAGCCCCTCTTCTTAAAATCTCCCCGATCGAGGTAGCCAAATTTGAACCAGTTTTTATTTGCTAGCTTGTTGAGGCAATTGCTTGGGGCTGATTGGATTGCAGTGTTTGAGCATCGAAACGGGCAAAAGGCTGCATTTTACCGCTTTAAGTTTTGCAAAAACGGGTTGAGGGATGGGCGAACGAATAGTTTGGTAAAGTTTGCGGATTATCGCAAGTTTGCGGAATGTAGCGACGATAAATACTTTTGTTGGTTCCGAGATGACTCAACTGCGCCTTTTGTGCAGCGGGTCATCGAAGGACAGAACCGGGGGGTTCGATGGCAGACCGAAGTAGTTTGCCAAAAGCGTATTCGTGGCTTGCTGCGAGCCACGAAGCGTTTTTTTTCGAACAAACATCAGGATCGTTCCGATGAGTTTCAGCCCCTCGAAAATTTTATTCTGCTCCGTTTTGGTCGCGTTTGTCGTCTCAGGATGCACGCCGACCAAGCCCATCTATTTTAATGATGTTGGGGATCTTTCGCATTACGTGGAGCAGGCGACCACCGTTGAGTACCCCGACGTGGCAGTACCAACGCTCGATGAAGTGACTCAGGCCATCCGACCGATTACGGTGATGGACCCCGATTTTGATTCCTACGAAGATATTTCACTTGAAGACGCGGTCGCTTACTCGTTGGCCAATTCAAAAGTTGTTCGGGGCTACGGCACACCTGCGTTGCAGTCGACACGAGTCTTGCCTGGTCAGGATAGCTTGGCGGTAAATCCTGGCGTGGCGGCGACTTCCTATGATATTGCGATCCGCGAAACAGAACCGGGGTTCATTGGACAGCCTGGGCAGATCGGCAATCCATCAAGTCTGTCAACCAACGGCGGGTTAGATGTCAATCAAGGTGTCGAAGCGGCACTTGCTGATTTTGATGCACAGCTGACCGGCAGCATTAATTACGCTAAGTCAGATATTCCGAGGAACAGTATTCCATCGAGTCCGCTCAATGATCCAATCTTCCAGCAAGATCAGGTGTCATGGCAATCTGAAATTGGGAAAAAGACCGCCGGCGGAACCCAAGTCTTTTTTCGCAACGTCAATCAGTACACGGCTAATAACAACCCGTTGGCTGGCGGGGGCGGAGGGGGACTTCAGGTTCTCGACAGTTTCTATCAGACCAGTTTCGAAGCGGAGATTCGCCAGCCGTTGCTTCGTGGACGAGGTGCATTCATCAATCGAATGCCGATCGTGATTTCCAGGATAGGGACTGATCAGCAAATTGCCAATTTAGAGTCAACGCTACAAAATAAAGTAACTAATATCGAGATTCGTTATTGGGAGCTTTATTGTGCCTACCGAAGGTTCGAAGCTGCAAAGACCGGTCGCAAGGCGGCTTTGGAGACTTGGAGAATCGTCAAGGATCAATTCGACGAAGGTTCAGAAGTTAATATTCAACAGGTTGCTCAGGCAAGCGGCCAGTACCACTTGTTTGATTCCCAGGTCATTGACAGTTTTAACAATCTTCTCAATGTTGAAGGTCAGCTTAGGTATTTACTTGGCTGGGCTTCGACTGACGGTCGATTTTTGCGGCCGACTGATGAGCCAGTGATGGCACCGATCGAATTCGATTGGGAAGCTTCTTTGGCTGAGGCGTTGACCTATCGTCCTGAACTGCGTCAGGAACGATGGGAAGTTAAAAAGAAAGAACTTGCATTAGCCTATTCTAAAAACAGTTTGCTGCCTGAACTGAACGTCTCGATGGTTTATCGATGGCTTGGTTTGGGAAATCAGTTTGGTGTTAACTCAAGTAATAGTCAGCCATTCCCAAGTGCTGATAGCGGTGCTTTGAATGAGCTCTATGGTGGTAATTTTCAGGAAGTCCAATTCGGTGGAACGTTCGCGATGCCAGTTGGTTATCGCAGAGAGTTGGCCAATGTTCGCAACGCTCAGTTAAAATTGGCCCGAGAGATTGCCCGTGTCGAAGATATGGAATTGGATGTCACCAAGGAGCTTAGTGAGGCGATGCGGGCTCTGGCAGCAAATCAAATGGTGATGCAGGCTTCCTTTAATCAGTGGAAAGATACGACAGTTGAAGAGGCTCACTTTATTCGATTGCAGGACGCGGGAGTAGAAACGCTTGACGTAGCCTTAGAAGCTCAGCGTCGCCGAGCTCAAGCTGAAGACACGTTCTACACGGCACTCTGTGAATACAACAAGGTGATTGCTCTGATTCATCGTCGCAAGGGAACGATCCTTGCCTACAGTGGAATTAGTTTCAGCGAAGGTCCTTGGCCAGGGAAGGCGTATAGCGATGCTGATGAGCACGCTCGAAGACGAGGGGCAAGCCGACAAATCGATTACGGCTGGACTCGTCCCCAGGTCATCAGTCGAGGCGAAGACTGGCCAACAACGGATAACATCGGAGGGTCTCCGAAGGTTGGGGCAAGTAAAAACAGTAGTGCTGAAGGTGGGGTGCAAAGCACCACCGACATGAATTCACTCAATGAATCAAGTTTTGATGAAGCAGCTTTTGATGAAGTGCAGTTTGAGAGTGAGTTCCCCTTGTTTGAGCAATCAGAGCCGCGGTACCGGATTCCTGATCAGGGGTCCAATGCGGGAATTCAGCAGTACCAGCGAGTTTCTGAGGCGTCGTCTTCACGGAAAGCCGTGGTCGAAACTCAAAAAGTAAAACAGGTTGGGTATCAAGAGGAGATTCCAATTGTTCAAGCGGACAATTGGAGAGAAGAGTTGGGAGCGATTGGAATGAAGAGGCTTCGGTCGGGTAAATCAGGTGGAAGTCAGCCAGTGGTTGACACTACACCTCGCCCGTCCAATCGGTTGGTGAAGCCGGCTCCGAATACGTTGAAGCTAAATGCATCAACGGAATCGGCAGCAAATAGCAACCGGTTGAACTGGGAGAAGTTTGGTTTAGATCGCCCAGAGACTATGTCTCAGCGGTCGACTGCCAAGATCAAATTAAATTGAGTTGATCCGGGGTTTGAGTTTCGTTTAATTTTTTAATTTTATCCAATTGAAAATTAGCAGTCCGCCAGATAAGTACAGAGTAATTTTATGAAACGCTCAATTTTGATAATCTTCGTGGCCACTTTGAGTGTGGGCAGCCTGGGTTGCAGTATGTGTTGCGGGCCATTCGATTACGATTACCCGGTCTACGGTGGAAAATTTGAGCGGGTTGATTCGAGTTACGGTCGAGTTGGCTCAATTTTCTCAGATCCCAATGCACCAGACGACGGTCCGAGTCCGGATTCGAATCTTGAAGCACGGCCGAGCAATGATGAAAGGCGTCGCATTGAAGAGTTGCCGCCTCCAAAGGAACTGCTTGATTCCTTTCGCGAAAAACAGACCAGTGCTGAGCTGAGCGATATTGATATTGAAGAGTTCTGGGTTGCTGAGCCTTTGCGATCTGAAAAGTGATTCACTCGCTTCTGTAGTTGCGACCGCTGGGCGTTGGATAGGTTGCTGCTAAAAATCGGTATCCAGTGGGTCGGTATGTCTGCAAAGCAATTGGCAATTGGTGGTTGAAGCGGCAGGCTGAACGCCAATCTTTCAGGCGTCTAATCTTATATGGCATCTAATTAGTCTTCGTTGTCGAGGATTATTTTAACGCAGCATTTTCGCTTTGCTGTTTTCTACGTAATTGGGTTGTTGTGCTATGGAGTGTTCTGCGTCAGAGATTCCTGCTTCATTCAGTCGCTAAAATTTGTTGTAACTCACTCGCGGAAAGCTTAAGATGCGAGGAGCCATCTGAGGCTCCCAATTCGAATTGCAACGAAGAATGTGTGATATATGTTTGGACGCGACTATTGTGTGCTAATGCTGGTTGTTGCAGTGGTTTGGCTGGGGAGTGATGTCTCGTCCAGTGCAGCATGCGTGCAGGCTGAAAAGCAAATTAAGACGAAACCCAACATTCTCTTTATTGCGATCGACGATCAAAATGATTGGATTGGTTGTCTAGATGGGCATCCACAGGTCAAAACGCCAAATATTGACCGATTGGCGGAGCGGGGAACTTTGTTTTCCAATGCTCATTGCCAGTCTCCGTTGTGCAATCCGTCGCGAACGAGCTTGATGACGGGGCTTCGTCCGTCTTCGACTGGAATCTATGGATTGGCTCCTTGGATAAAGAGCTTGCCCGAATTTAGGGACTGCGAAACGCTTCCGCAGTATTTCTCGAATCAGGGCTATACGACTTACACGACGGGAAAGATTTATCACGGAGGGAATGGCAGAAAAAAGACGGATACGGAATTTGATGTTATTGGTACAGCGTCCAGTGTCGGCGCGCGACCGAAAGCCAAACTGGTTAATACTCCTGCTGGGCACCGGCTTGTCGACTGGGGGGTGTTCCCGCACAAAGACGAGGACAAAGGAGACTGGAAAGTAGCGGACTGGGCGATCAAGACGTTGGAAGGGCCACTTTCGGAAAACAAGGATGACGCCTTCTTCCTCTCAGTCGGTTTCTTTCTCCCCCATGTTCCTTGTTACGCGACGCAAAAGTGGTTCGACCTTTATCCAGAAGATGGTTTGGTTTTGCCCCCGATTAAATTAGGTGACCGCCAGGATACCCCCGATTTTTCATGGTATCTCCACTGGAAATTACCCGAGCCAAGATTGAAATTTTTAACGGAATCCAATCAGCTGGCAAACCTTACCCGTTCCTATCTGGCGAGCACGAGTTTTGTCGATAGCCAGGTCGGGCGTGTGTTGTCTGCATTGAAGAAGAGCGGTCGAGCTGAGGATACGATTGTGGTTTTGTGGTCGGATCACGGATTTCATCTCGGGGAAAAAGAAATCACCGGTAAGAATACGCTGTGGGAGGAATCGACCAGAGTCCCGTTGATATTCGCGGGTCCCGGTATTTCCAAAGGAGCTAACTGTCGAGAACCGGTGGAGTTGCTGGACATCTACCCTACCCTGTTGGAGCTTTGTGAATTTCCAGAAAAGCAATCACTTGAAGGACACAGTCTTGCTCCGCAGCTTGCCGATCCGAATCAGAAGCGAGACTTCCCTGCGATAACCACCCATAACCACGACAACCATTCGGTTAGATCAGTGCGTTATCGTTTTATTCAGTACGCTGATGGCTCTGAGGAGTTTTATGATCTCCAGTCTGACCCGAATGAATGGGTCAACCTGGCGGGTCGCAGCGAACTGAGTTCGTTGATTGAGAGCCATCGTAAATTTCTTCCGGAGAATAATCGCCGTCCCGCTCCCGGTAGTGCAAAGCGAATTCTGGAGCGAATCAATGGTAAAATCATTTGGGAAGGTGAGGAGATAAAGCCGGGAGTTCCCGTTCCCGAGCTTTGAGAAAACGCGGAATCGGAGGGTTTGCTTTATTCGTTAACGAGCAGGTTGACGATTCGGCAGGCATGCCCTTTGCTGCGAGAATCTTTCGTCGGGGCAATTCGGACAACGAGTTGATGTGCACCCGTTGAAAGTTCGCTCTCAAGTACGTGAACCCAAGGGATATGAAGGCCGCGGCTCCAACGGGTAAACAGGTTCAGTGGCTTGAATTCCGAGTTGTCAATTGAGTATTCGATGGTGCCTGCATCGGGGCCAGCTGCCAGAAATAGCCCGACGGCACGTCCCTCGAAATCTAGCGAGAATTGATCGCCGGGTTCGGTTCCGACCAGCATGGGGACATTGTGGAAACCGGCTCTTACGCTGCCACCAATCTTGTTGGCACGGGGATCACACGACTCGTCGATGTTGAATCCAGTTAGTTCCTTGGCGTTGTTTAGGGTAACCATTTTGCCGCGATCGTAACTGAACTGATCGGATGGCTCGGGAAGCGAATGAGGGACGGGTTGCTGGTTAGCGTTTCGAGGTTCCGCCCACGCTTCATTTAGCATTCGTCGAATCGAAGATGCATAGACGGTGTGCCCAAACGGCGAGGGATGGCAATTCTTAAAATCGTTTTTCCAATCAAATTGTTTGCCGTCCATTCGCTCCGTAATTTCACGCGCTAAATGTAACGAAGGAACGTTGTAGTGTTTGGCGATTTGCTCATGTTGCTGGATGACTTCAGGAGTGACGCCACGACGATAATTTGCCACATGATGGGGATCAACGAAGTGCATCATCACAATGTCGATGTTAGGGTTTTGGACTCGTGAGTGACGGATAATTCCTTCCATCCCTCGAGTCATCTCGATGGTTTTTCTGGAGTTATGCAAGTCGTTAACGGCGGCTTCTTCAAATAGTAAATCGACGTCTCCGTTGGCGAAAACGTCCCGTAGCAGTCGGAACGAACCCGGGACGGAACCGGTCGATGAGATACCTGCATCGATGAATTCAAACTTGGTCTTTGGGAATTTTTGTTGAAGGTATTTGCAAACGAGATCGCGCCAGCCATTCATGGTGGTAATGGAGCCACCGAGAAAAACGACGCGGCCTGTTTTTTGACTTTCAAATTTTTCGCGGCAATTATTGAGTGATCCACGGATTTCGAAATAGTCCTTTGATTTTGGGAGCGTGGATCCAAACCGTTCCATGAAGTCTGCTGCTCGAATGGGTTCGGGGTGGCTGAAGTGGTGTCCACCTGACTTTTGGGTACCTTTTTCGACTTGGATTACGTCGATACTCCCGCCCAGTTTTCGATAACGCTTCGCCAAGACAAATGTATTCTCACTGGGCGGAACGATAACGTCATTCATCGAAACAATGTGTAGAATCGGAATGTCGTTTTGGGCGATAGGAGCAAGGATGTCGATTGGGTTTTGCCTAAACTCCTTTGCGGTTTCTTCGGTAAGGCCGTATTCAGACAGACAGGTTTGCCACGTCGGGGCGTGTCCCCTCCCCTTTCCTTTACCGCCCGGCCAACTTGAAATATCGCCGACGGGGGTGTCGCAGTAAATACAGGCGACGCGTTCAGGCCATCGGGACGCAAATTGGTAAACGAATAAGCCTCCTCTGCTAACGCCCTCGAGAACGCATTCTTTGGCTAGTCCATTGGTTGTTAAATGTTGGTAAAAATTGTTCCAAGCTTCCATCGCGTTTGGGCTGCCGAGCAAGCCATTGGTATTGATGTGGGCGATGTGAAAGCCGCGGGCCAAGAGAATGAGGTCGGCCTCGGCGTGAAACCCCGGGAATCTGGCTCGCCAGACCCATGGATTTCCTGGAGCCGGCGTTTTAGGAGAGACGACATAGGCGTCTCGGTTTTCGAACTTAAAATCAGTCTTGTTGAATCCATTCCACTCGCTGACTTGGCCTTCCCAGACCGGAGCAACGAGGCGTTTTTCTTCGGTTTGTGCGAAGCAGGAAGAGTGCGTCGTCAGTCCCAAAAACAGAACAACGGCAACCGCGATCGTTAGGCGTTTGATAAAATTCGATTTCATATTTACGGACTCAATGTTTTATTTAGCGGGGGAAGTTGTAGTTTTGGTGGGCACCAACATTATTTTAGTTGAATGAAATGGTGCCGTGCAATGGAAGCAGTTCTTGTGGTTCCATTGCGTAGAACTTAATCGTCAAGAATCTTTTTTGCTTTTTTAAGGAATTCAATTTCCTGTTTGAGGCCGTGCCTCTGAGAAAAGCTGATTAAATTGTCGATTCGTTTGACCGGATCTGCTTGAGTCGCAAAGATGATTTTTGCGTGGCATTCAGGGCATAGATGAACCGGTTGGCTGTCGGATTCTTGGAGGCTGTTGCTGCCCTGCATATTACAGGCATAAAGCGTGCAGTGCTTGATCGAGAACATGTGCCCCGTCTCGTGAGTGGCTAGTTTGCACGTCCGCTCAAGGCAACGACGAAATGATTCGGGGTCGCTTGCAGGGTTCCCAAACCGGGACAGGGACCAGACTCCGACTCGCTCTCGGAAAGACGCGTAGCCAAACACAAAATTCCAGCCATCTCCCGGCCACAAATCGGATTCCGTGAAGGCAATTAAGGCAAACGCATCGGAAGGTAGTTGGGGGGCCAGTTGTTTCTCCAGCAAGTGGGAAGTCAATAACTGGTGGTTACCCTGTGTAGGGTGAGTTCTTTTTGCCGTTGCGGGGATCTCATTTTCAGATTGAGGGTCGAGTATCTTGACGGGGCAGCTGAAATAAATGGACAGGTATTCCGAACTGAGTTTAATGATCTCTTGCTGGCTTGGATTGAAATTGCCAATGGGCTGAACGTAGAGCGTGTGTCTAGCGGGTGTGAGGGTGAGCGGGCGGCTGCGAAGATACTCCGAAAATGACTGGCCAGATTCTTTTTGATGGGCCAGCCACTGACCCGGTTGAGGTTCACCAAGCAGCTTGTTGATTGGCTTAAGCTGTTTGGTTGTCTTTTTTAACGAAGGAACGCTCAGCGGACGAAACTGCCGCGACGATTGCTGCTGGCAAACGCCGAGCGAAAACGAAGTGCTTGCGAGCCAGATAAACGACACGCAGAATAATTGGAGAATGAATTTTAACTGAAGGAAGAAGGGCTGCATGTTTTCTCGATTGCTAAAATCAGAAAATAGGCGAATCTCCGTTTGAACCGGCTCCTGCCGGATTCAAGTAAATCTGAAACGTTTTCTATCTTAGCAAATCGCTCGACTAACGTCGAAAATAGCCCTTTGCATTCTTCCTTCCGGGCAAAAAAAAACACCGTGGCAAAAGCCAACGGTGTTTTGTAATCTAAATTCACTCAGAATTAGGCGTTTTGCAACGCTTCTTTCATTTTTCGTCGTTCATCAATGATGTCTTCTTGAACGTTACGCGGTACCGGTCGGTATCCTCGCAATTCCATGGTGAACGTCGCTTGTCCCTGTGACATGGAACGCAGATCAGTCGCGTACCCAAAGGTCTCGCTAAGAGGGATTTCACAGCAGATTAAAACTGAACCATCAGGTTTAATATCCGTGGATTCCATGATGCCTCGGCGAGATGTGAGGTCACCTACAATCGAGCCTTGTGCTGGCTCGGGGCATTCAATTTCGCAAAACATAACCGGTTCCAAGATCTGTGGCTTGGTCTTGGTCATGTACTCGCGGAACATACCACGGGCAGCAGCTTGGAATGCCATCTCCGAACTATCAACATCGTGATAGGAACCGTCTGCAAGCATCATTCGCATCCCAACGACTGGGTACTCTGCAAGAACGCCTTTGACGATTGACTGACGCATTCCCTTTTCAACGGCAGGAATGAATTGTTTTGGAATTCGACCGCTGACGATTTTGTCTTGGAAAAGGAAGTTGTCTACGACATCAGGATTGCTTTCATCCTTTGCGAACTCTTCCTCATCGAGTGGCTCGAGCCATCCCTTGATATGAGCAAACTGACCTGATCCACCGGACTGTTTCTTGTGTTTGTAGTCGAATTCTGCTTTAAGCGTCGGTTGTTCACGGTAGCTAACTTTCGGAGCACCGACTTCGACTTCAAGGCCGTATTCACGTCGAATTCGCTCAACGTAAACGTCTAGGTGCAGTTCGCCCATTCCGGAAATGATAACTTCTGCAGTTTCTTCATCGGTTGAAACGCGGAAGGTTGGGTCTTCTTTTCGGAAACGCTGAAGAGCCTTGCCAAGTTTTTCACTGGCTCCCCGATCAGCCGGTGCAATCGCAACCGAAATAACCGGATCTGGGACGAACATGTTTTCCAGCGAGCAATACTTGGGAGTTTCTGAGTACGTATCACCTGATGCACAGTCGATTCCCATAACCGCAACAATGTCACCGGCAAATGCCTGGTCAATTTCTTCTCGCTTATCCGAGTGCATGCGAACGATTCGGCTGAATCGTTCTTTGCGACTGGTGCGTTGGTTGTAGTATGTTCCGCCTTTTTTGACAGTACCTTGATAGATTCTCATGAAGGTAAGCTGACCAAACGGGTCTTCAACGATCTTGAATGCCATCCCAACGAGCGGCTTGGTCTTATCTGGCTCAAGCGGGAAGTCTTCGTCTGGATTGTCCCATTGCTTGGCCGAGATAACTCTCTCCAAAGGATTGGGAAGGTAGCGAACGATCGCGTCGACGAGCGGTTGAACGGCTTTGTTCTTGAACGCGGTTCCCATGAATAGCGGAGTAAAGCTTTGGGCTTTAATCGCTGCTGCGGCGACCTTGTAGATCAAATCTTTGGAAACTTCTTCTTCCGAAAGAAGCAATTCCATCATTTCATCGCTGTACATCGACAGACCTTCCAGAAGTTCCTGACGGTACTTCTTCGCTTCGTCGACCATGTCTTCTGGAACTTCCTCTACGAGAATCGTCTCACCTTTGTCTCCGTCATTTCGGTAAGCCTTCATCTCAATCAAATCAACAACGCCATCAAAGTTTTCGCCAAGACCAATGGGTAGTTGGAAAAGGATAACTTCTACGCCGAGCTTCTCACGCATTTGATCGGCAACCTTAAACGGGTCAGCACCCGTTCGGTCCATCTTGTTGACGAAGGCGAGACGAGGAATTCCGTATCGCTTCATTTGGCGGTCAACGGTAAGCGATTGGGCTTGAACACCACCGACCGCACACAGCACCAATACCGCTCCGTCGAGAACACGCAGGGATCGTTCAACTTCGACGGTAAAGTCAACGTGACCAGGCGTGTCGATCAAGTTAATTGTGTGGTCATCCCAAGTCACCTGAGTTGCGGCACTGGTAATCGTAATACCGCGCTCTTTCTCAAGTTCCATGTGGTCCATCGTCGCGCCGTCACCACCGCCACGTACGTCTTCAATTTTGTGAATTCGTCCGCAATAAAAAAGGATTCGCTCACTGAGAGTCGTTTTTCCCGAATCAATGTGGGCTGAAATTCCGATGTTCCGATAGTTCTTCAGGTTCATCAATGCACCGTCAACAATTAACTTTATTCTTTGAATGAAACAGTTTGGCCGGTTCCGATATTCGGACCCTCCGGCCGTTCTGAGGCAACGCACCTCGGTGTCGTGTGTAGAGCAAATCGCAGGTTTGCGATCAAGCTATACAAAAATCTAGTTGGTGGGGTATAGGTTAAATCGGCCTAATCCACCGCAAACTCCAACTAGACCGGCACACAGTTAATCTTCTGTGAAACAATCCGATTGGATGATTGGCGTTCAATCCAGCGTGCAACTTTTTGCAGAGATTCCATAAAACTCCCAACAAAACAGCTGCCGGTCGACTTTATGGCTCAAAGGCAGAAATTCTGCCAGCGCGTAATCTTAGTTAATCCAGTTTTGTCGGAAAGCCCAGTTTTCGGTTTTTTGCCGTTAAATTTGGGAGAGCAGCGGTCACGGAATGAATGATAACTAATTCTTATCGCATGGGTTGGTGTGCCGGCTTCGCGTTATGTCAATGGGTTGGTTCGAGTCAAGGTGAGTTTAGGGTTCTTTATTGGCTGGTTAGCGGTGTCGTTAGTTGATTTAGGTCGGATGTGGCTAAGTGTTGTCATGTGGAGTGCAAAGCTGGCCTTGAGCAATGGTATAGAAGTCTGGCAGTTTGGCACTCTAAATAAAGTAGAGCGTTTCAGGCGAGCTTTGTTTTCTCTCTGTTTCGACTAGCAGTAAACCAACTTGTTTTCCCGTTTCATTTTGGTCCGGCAATCAATTCGTTCCACCTCGGTCTGGTAATTGCCCGGGTTCGTAATCGCCACGTTTCTAATTGACCGTTTTTATTGGCCCCAATCGGTTGTTTACAGAGTCGATGGTTAGCGGTTCAAAAAAGGGAGGGTAGATTTTATGGCCGTGTTTTTAAAGAGGGTTTGCCAATTCTCAAAGCTTCGCGACAATAGAAGACCCTCCATGTCCAGTTTGTGGAAATGATCAATGTTGGTTAGGGGGAGCGGCTGGGCACTCCAGAAGATCTTTGGTTTTTGGCGGTAACGAATTAACGGGTAACATTGTGCAGCAGATCAGATTTGATGAACCTAGAGGTAACGGACCCATTCGGTTTCGTGTAGCAGCACTCATGCTGTTTTTTGTCTTTGGTTTCACCTCCGTTGCGAGATCGCAGTCGGAACAAGCGGAGCAAACTCCGGTTCCTGAAAATCCCGTCATTCAGCCGGCCAGCGACGAAGGGCAAGCGGCGATACCGCAATTTAAATTTCCTGAAAATCTTCAGTGCGAAATGATCGCGGCCGAACCGGATGTCGCGAACATCGTTGCCTTCCACCGTGATTATCAGGGCAACATCTACGTTTGCGAGACGTTCCGTCAAGGCAAGGGCGTTGAGGACAACCGCAACCATGCTCATTGGATGGATGAAGAGTTGGCGGCTCAGACGGTTCAAGATCGAATCGATTATGTCAGGAAATATATTCCGGATGCGGATCAGACTTACACCGCCAAGGATGATCGAATCCGTTTATTAAAGGACACCAACGGAAATGGAAAGCCGGATTCGATAACAGTATTCTCGGACCGTTACAACAAACTAGAGATGGGCACCGGAGCAGGTGTTCTGTCCTATCGGGGGAAAGTCTATTACACGTGTATCCCTGACTTATTTGAATTGCAGGATGCCGATGGTGACGGTGTCGCGGAAATTCGAAAATCATTGCATACCGGTTATGGCGTCCGCTATGCGTTCCGCGGCCATGACATGCATGGTTTAATTGTCGGTCCTGATGGGAGACTTTATTTTAGCATCGGTGACCGGGGTTATAACCTTTCACCCACAATTAAAGATCCAGCCTCCGGTGCAGTCTTTAGGTGCGAGCTGGACGGTAGTAACTTAGAAGTTGTTGCGACTGGGCTCCGCAATCCGCAAGAGTTGGCGTTTGATGATTTCGGGAATCTGTTCTCGGGCGATAACAATTCGGATAGTGGTGACAAAGCCCGCTGGGTTGAAATTATTGAGGGTGGTGATACTGGTTGGAGGATGTACTACCAGTATCAGCAAGACCGTGGTCCCTTTAATCGCGAGAAGATTTGGTATCCCTACAACGGGGATACGCCCGCCTATATCATCCCGCCTATTGCGAACATTTCAGATGGCCCTTCGGGCTTGGAGTATTATCCGGGAACAGGTTTCGGTGAAGATTTTCGCGGTCGATTCTTCCTCTGTGATTTCCGAGGGGATGCAGCGCGAAGTGGCATTCGTTCGTGGCGAAACAAACCCAAGGGGGCGTACTGGGAAGTCGTTGAAGATGAAAAACCATTCTGGAACATGTTGGTCACGGATCTCGATTTTGGTTCGGATGGCAAGTTGTATACTTCCGATTGGGTTTTCGGTTGGAATGGAGAAAACAAAGGCCGGATTTATTCATTCGCTGATCCTGAGATTCAGAAGTCAGCAATCGTCAAGCAGGTCGAGTCGTTGCTTAAACAGGGGCTGCAAAATCAACCACTGGAGAACCTGCGGGTTTTAATATCGCATCCCGATCAGCGAGTTCGGACGGAGTCGCAGTTCGAGTTGGTAGCGCGGAAAGATTTAGCAACACTGAAGACACTGGCGTTAGATGCGAAAGTTGGCACTCTCGGACGGCTGCATGCAATTTGGGGTGTCGGCCAGCTGGCACGGTCTGATGATGCCAACATGCCGGCGATCAAAGATGGCTTTCTTGGGGCACTGCTACAGGATCAAGACGCGGAGGTCGTTGGCGCGGCCTGTGGAATCGTTTCCGATTTTGGTTACTCAGGCAATGCCGTGCTCGCACGCCTTTTAACGCACGAGAACTTGCGAGTCAGGTATCGAGCGGCGATGGCGTTATCCAAAATCGGGACGGGCGATGATGTCGATGCTGTTGTGAAAATGTTAATTGAAAATGCCGATTCCGACCCCATCGTGAGGCATGGGGGAATTATGGCACTCAACGGAATTTATCTTCGGAATGCCGCCAATGGTGCTGATCAGGTTGCCAATTTAGTTGGGAATGATTCGTCAAGTGTTCGTGTTGCGTTGTGTGTGGCAATGAGGAAATTACTCCTTTCGAACGAACCCCAATCTGAGGAAGGGAAATCACAGGCCGCCGAATTAGTTGGGCGTTTGCTAATGGATCGGGATTTGAAAATCGTTCTCGAAGCCGCGCGGGTAGTGCATGATGTTGACGTTCAATCGCAAATGGACAAGCTGGCGGGTTTAGCGAATGACATTGACAAATTTGTTACCGCCGATGCATTGGTTCGCCGAATCATTAGTGCGAATTCCCGTGTTGGTGGCGCTGCCAATGCAAGAATGTTGGCTGGAATAGCCCGCAATGCTGAGATTGAAGAGGCTCGCCGGATTGAAGCGATCGAGGCGTTGGGTGATTGGGCTGCTCCCCCCGCGCGAGACTTGGTTCTGCACGATTGGCGTCCCTTGGATCCCGGGCAACGAAATGTGAGCGATGCAAAAAATGCGTTGGAGCCGGAGTTTGCGTACTTTGCCAGTGGCGTTGGTGGAGTGCCAAGTGCGGCGATCACCGCCGCCGGTAACCTCAATCTTTCGTCAATTGGAAAGGCCCTGGAAAAGGTCACGCTCAACGACGATAGCCGAGTTGAAGAACGCGTTGCCTCGCTGTTAAGTCTGGCGAAATTGAAGTACGAGCGAATGAGTGAAGTCTTGGCAGAATTGGAAACCCGTTTTGTTGAGTTACCTGCCGAGCTTGGAGGCCCTGTGATCCAATTGCTTGCTGAGGCTGATGAAGATCGGGCAATCGATTTAGTTAAAAAGACACTTGCCAATGGCCAACAAGTGACTCAGCAGGCGGCGATTTCGACGTTAGGTAAAATGAAATCGAAACGTGCTGCAGATTTGATCACTGCCCTATTGGTAAAAATGAATGAGAATGATTTTCAGGCAAATCTCCGCCTCGATGTGAGTTTAGCGGCGGCAGAACGAGCCGAAGAAACTGTGAAAGAACAGCTTGCCGCCTACGTTGCGGAAACGGTGAATCTAGCAGACTTGGCGACGTCCTACGCCGATGCGAAAATCGGTGGTAATGACGCCAAGGGAGCGAGCGTGTTTTATGGGAAAACCGAAGTGTCCTGCGTTCGCTGTCATCGAATTGATGGGACGGGTGGGCAGGTTGGTCCGGAGCTTTCAGCGATTGGCAAAACCAAAGACCGTCAGTATTTGCTAGAGTCGATCGTGCACCCAAATAAGGTAGTTGCCGAAGGGTACACGCAGGTTAAGGTCACCACCGATGAGGGGGAGTTGTTGGTGGGAATCGTAAAACGCGAAACCGACGAATCACTGGTTTTGTTGGATGCTGATGGCAAAGAGATTGTTATTGACCAGGAAGCGATTGACGATCGCCGACCAGGCAAGTCATCGATGCCGGCTGATTTGATTAACCAACTCACCAAAAAAGAAGTTCGTGATTTAGTCGAATTTCTCTCCAATCGTAAAACGGAGCCGAGCGGTGGCGAGCACGAATAGGAAGTGCGTCGCTCCAAATTGACAAGGTTTTTAAACCGTGTTGGGTGGCGTGGCCAATCATGGTGAACTGTTTGGCTCTTCGTCTTTTCGATCGACTTTTTGGTCGACTTGGGTCACACGGATGATGCTGCCTTGGATCTCTATGACGCGGACGGAAACTCCGGCTTCCACGAACGCTCCATCGCTAACAACGTCGATGGAGCGGTTGTCGAACTTAGCCC
>Ga0214481_100212_pt1 | contig 30260 bp, 20 predicted proteins | sample M1_20Mar14CPVII9_4_FD_165057 | JGI IMG/M metagenome (GOLD analysis project Ga0214481, IMG submission 165057) | Marine eukaryotic communities from Monterey Bay, California, United States - M1_20Mar14CPVII9sort6BwellG10 | ecosystem: Environmental > Aquatic > Marine > Unclassified | place: USA...
TACGTCCTAACCAATCCCAACGCAGTCGTTTCAAGGGTGGTGGCGAGGCAACGGTCGGGCAGTTCAAACGCACCTTTGGAGGCCTCAGTGGTTCAGTAGCGTCTCTGGCGTGGCAGACGTTGCGTATTCATTGGCTAGGACTATTGATTTCAGTTGCGCTTGGCGTGATCTATCTAGTTGTCGTACTGCCTTTCACCGATTTTATTGCGATGGCGTTTCCCTCCCTATATCGAAACGAAGCGTCTGAGGCTTCGATTTATTGGATTGAGCTTTCCAACGATCTATTTGCTGCGGTGATAGGATGCGGATTTGGGTTGGCCTTGTTTGCCAGTGATCAATCAGGCTCTTCCTACCGTTTTTTCCAACAGAGGGCGGACTATCCTCGTCGTGTCTGGCTTTCTCGGGTGTTGATATTAGTTGTCGTAGGATTGTGGGTCACTGGAGTAATTGCCATCGTCAATCGATTCGCGTTTACGGCTTTTGTTGGTCAGTATCAAATGATTGCGGTCAACCAATCGATATCGCCGAGCCAGTGGTACAGCCCAGTACACGATATCTCACTGCTTTTGCCCTACTTTTTAACTCTCACCGTACGCTCAGCATCGATGTTTTTCGTAGTGTCGGCGGTAGGCCAACTCGTATCAATCTATTGTCGCCATGGAATCCTTAATGCGTTGATTGGATTGGTGGCTTGCGTGGGCACTATTGTTTGGGTCCGTTATTTGAATTGGTATCAAGCCCCAGTTTATTACTTCGCGTGGCCCGTTGGTATCGGTGCTTTGGCGCTGTCCTGGTGGTACGCTCCTTCGTGGATTCGCGGAACAAGGCAATTGTCTGCAACGATCGTTGCGGTCGGGGTGATGGCAGTCATTTCGGTAGGCTGTATTTTGGGGCTGCGGGCAGATCGTTTGAATGATTATCTTGCCCAGCCTGCGTTCAACGATCTAGACAACCTATTCGATAATCCAACAGCTCTTCGGGGTGCTGGAGATCCGCGATTCGAGTTGGCGAATAAAATGGAATCTGCCGTTGGTGAGTGGGAGAGAGCTTGCGAAGAATTTCGGCAGAAATCTAGCCCTAAATTGATGGATGATTTAGAGTTCGATCAAGCTTTACTGAAACAAACTCCCGCAGTTAACGAACTGTTTGATAGTCAAAGACCAACGTTTGATCAAATTGTAGAGGCTGTCAGTCGTCCAGAAATGCGTTATTACTTTTATCTGCCTCCAGATGCCGCTTCAACGATCTGGGCGAGGAAATATCAGTCTATTTCAGGGCTGATCGAAAGATTCAAATTACACGCTATCCGGCGCAGCGATGCTGAGTTATATCGCCTTGCCCTGTCGGGGGAAATTTCGGTGCTGATGAATCGGCCTCGGAGTTTGTCTTTTGAAAATATCAATGAGTACATTAGGTGGGGTGATCAACCGGACCGCGAGGTTGGAGAATTGGTGAGCGGGATTAATGAGGTTGAATCCTTAATACAATCATCCTTTTCGATCGAGAATGAGCATTGGCTCGAAAATAGATATTTTCTATATCGAAGAAACCCAGTCACTTACAATCTCGATCTTGCCTGGGAACCAGAGAGAAATAAACGGAAAGCTCAGCTAGAGATTCTGACGCAATGGGAAGGTTGGCAGAATTTTTGCAAACTGAATGGATTAACAGCAGATGATTGGACTGTCCGCCGCCGGGCTTCGAGGGACGGACGGGAGGTGGTCTATGCTTATGCTCCAATGAGGGAGGGCTATCGAGCCTATCTGGATGATTATCGGCGAGACCGGAATAGCCTGCAGGTGCTGAGATATTTGAAGCAGCGTCTTGCGTTGGCCGCTTGGAAACAGGAAACGGGTTCTTATCCGACTCGGTTGGGGGATCTTGTTGGAAAATATTTAAATGACTACGACGGGCTTTCTAATTCTTACTACCCCGAAGGTCTTGACTTGCCATCCGTCTGTCTTCCTTTGGCAGTCGCAAACAATGCGAACACTATTTACACAGTTAAAAGTGCGATACCTTCTAATACGCCGTTCCTGTTGCCGTGGAGAGCGGTGCCAAATTTAAAGTCGTTTTTCAAGATTGTTCAGAAAAATAAGGATGGCTCAGATGTCGTCTTTGAATCTGATCAAATGCTTGGTTATTTTCTTGATGGTTCACCGATTCCGTCGTTAGGTAGCGACGGAGACATGGTTATTTTGGGCACGCATGATCAGCGTCTATTTGATAGTAAATAAGCTGAAGATCCTTATGGAGCAGGCAAGGGTTGGCTGACTACGTCGTCCAAGACGGTCGAGCGTTTGTCAATGAAAGTTAAGACTTATTTCTTCTCTTCATCGGTTCTTTGGCCAACGTCAACCTCGGGATCGATGTCCCCGTCGCATTGCTAATTTTAGGGTTGATTCTTGGCTTCTCGATGCATACCAGTTTCGCGTCAGGGTTTCAGACGTCTGTACTTTTAAAGAAAAATTGGTTTGGCTGTCGCATTGTCATGTCCATTAGCGAATAGACGATAGGAAACTCCTCGCTTTTTAAATTTTTTTGTGAGATGCGATGATTTCGGCGTCGGAATCGCATACTTAAAAAGTAGGGTGTTTTCGTTTTTCATCACCCTAATTCTGCGGAGTTGAAATCATGGCGGTTAAACATAGTTTGCAGTTGCTCTCCATAGCAGCGATTGCTTTCCTATTCTCCGGTTGCTGCATTTCCCCCATTGACGAAGATATCGACTCGACGCAGATGCGATATTTTTTGGGTTTTACGGTAGATGGCGACGAATTGATCTCAATCCAGGCGGCCGACCCTGAAACCTATGAATGGGAAACCATTTCAACCATACGCCCTTCAACTCGGCGCACATGGAGACATTGGTATTCAGGTGCTACTCCCATTTTTCGGTGGGGTCGGTGAGTGCATATCCCAGCCAAATTCTGGTACAACGACTCACTCATTATCTCGATTGATGACACACCGGTGCGGACGATCAATAAAGTGTGTCATGTTCGAATTGTCGACGCTGCAAACAACGTTCTACGAACCTAAAAACAACCACTCACCGAAGAAGAACTCAGGCACGGAAATCCTGTTGATATATTTATGGAAAAGGGCAACACAAAGGAACATTTGAATTTGCAGCTCATTGTCGACTAGCCTGGTCAAGTGATCAATTGGTCCTGCCTTTCCATGGCGACTTGATGCTGTGTGTGCTATTGCAGGTGGACTCTGTCTCACCTCAAACTTTCATTTAATTGAGACAGCGTCACCATTGATTTGCAAACTTAGATGGGATGCCGGAGGTTAAGAAATGAATGTTTCCCATTTAATATCGTCATTGTGTGAGTGGGTGAACCCTATCGCGCGTTCCTCTTTGACTGTTTCTTCGGGGCGAAAGGCCATGACATAGGTTTTCCGCCAGATGTCGGATGTGTTACCACCGGAGCCGTGAACGATCCGTTCATCGTGGATGGTGACGCTGCCCCGTTTAACGGGCAGATAAACTGGCTTGTCGGTCTCTTTACTCTCGATCATAAGCGTATGAGATTCATCTCGATTTTGTGCCAAATCGTCTGAACCGCCGTAGCTGACCGGGCGATGAGTTCGTAATTCGGATTCCTTATTTGTACCCGGAAGGACCACCAAGCACCCGTTTTCGACATCAGAATCGGTGAGCGCCAGCGAAAAGGTTGCCGTCCAGGTATTTTTTGTTTTTGGCCAGTAACCAAGGTCTTGATGCATCAGAAATTGGGCCTGCTCCTTTCCCGGTTTCTTTGCTAGAAACTGGTCATAATCCATCACTGTCTTGTCCTCCTGATAAAGTTGGCTGGCAACATTAGATGCGATTTGATGATAGATGTTGTTTTCTAGTTCTTTGCAGTAATGAGTGGGCAGCACAGCATTGACCAATCGAAATTCCTCGACTGGTGTGCCGTAGGGTTGGCTCATGTCGCAAAAGTCGCGCGCCATCCCTTCCTGTTTTCCGGTGATGAAATGATCGAACCAGTGGTCAAGCGTGGAGACCTCCGCTTCGGTCATAAATTCATCGAGGACAAGGTAACCTTGTTCCCGAAACTGAACTATTTCTTCGTCAGTTAATTTGTAATTGAGACCATCACGCCGATGGGCACCTGAGTCCGGATTAAATACTTTTTTTGTGTCGGCAGGCAATTTCATTTTCGTGTTCCTAATAATTATGGGTGCAGGCGGCAACATTGCCGCGGATTTTTTAACGGGTCTTAAATGATTAAGTCTTTAATAACATGGCCGTGCACATCTGTTAGACGACGTTCGGTCCCATTCTGTCGGTAGGTAAGCTGTTTATGATTCAGTCCCAGTAGGTGAAGTATGGTGGCATGGAAGTCGTGGACGTCGACCTTGTCCTTGACCGCTTTGTATCCAAATTCATCTGTGGCTCCGAATGTAAAAGGCGCTTTGACGCCTGCTCCCATCAGCCAGGCGGTGAAGCCTTGGATGTTATGGTCGCGCCCTGCTGATTTGGATGCTTGCACGGTTGGCATTCGGCCGAACTCAGTGCACCAAACGACTAGGGTATCTTCCAGTAGTCCTCGTTGTTTCAAATCGGAAAGAAGTGCTGCAGTGGGTTGGTCAAAGATTGTCCCGTGATTGTTATACTTCTTGACGAGATCCGAATGGGCGTCCCAATTACTTACCCCTTCCCCGCCGGTTTGGTAGGCTCCATTGAACAGTTGCACGAACCGCACGCCTTTCTCCAATAATTTCCGCGCCAGAATGCAATTTCGGGCGTAGGCGGCCTTGGTTGGGTTTGCCGAATCATCAGCGCCATAATCTTGCATCGTCGATTTAGATTCTTTTGAAAAATCCATGATTCCGGGAATGCTTAGTTGCATCCTCGCCGCCAACTCATAGCTGGCAATTCTCGCCGACAATTCGCTGTCGCCTTTGTATTGTTCAAGTTGATGTCGGTTAATCTTCTGCAGATAGTCTCGGACACGTTTGTCGTCTTTTGGAGCCAACCCACGCGGTGGATTCAAATTTCGTAGCGGTTCGTTTGCATTGAAGGCTGTGCCTTGAAAGGCTGCAGGCAAAAATCCTGATCCCCAATTGTCGACGCTTGCTTGTGGTTTTCCTCGTGGATCTGGGATTGCGACAAACGCAGGTAAATCTTCATTTTCAGTACCTAAGGCCCAATTCATCCACGAACCCATGCTGGGGAACCCGCTAAGAGAAAAGCCTGTCGACATGAATGTCTCAGCAGGGCCATGTGCAGCGGTTTTTCCGGACAACGAATGGATAAAGCACATGTCGTCGGCATGTGCTGCGATTTTAGGGAAGAGATCCGAAATCATTTTTCCAGACTGGCCGCGTGGTTTAAAATCCCAGTGGCTTTTTAAAAGGTTCCCTTGCGGTCCCTGGGAAGTGATTAAGTTTTCGGCACCCGGCATGGGTTGGCCACTTCGTTTGATTAATTCCGGTTTGAAGTCAAATGTATCCACCTGGCTTACTGCGCCTGAGCAACAGATTACCAAGACGTTCTTTGCTTTGGCCTGGAAATGTGCTGGGCGGGCGGCGAAAGGCCGGTCTGGTGAAATTTGCGGACGGATGGGTTCATCGTCGTGGGCCAGAAGATTATCGTGATGAAGCAAACTCGTTAAGGCAATTCCTCCTAGCCCAGTGAGTGTCGATCCCAAGAATCTACGCCGATTTTGTATCGAATATGGGGACATAATTTGAATTGACTCGAATATATATTTGAGTGAAACAGTTACAAAATGAAAACGAATTCGTTTGAATTCAACAGAACCCGGCAGTACTGAACTAGTCCAATTTGATCGATCATTTCAATTGCCTGTTCGGTTTCAACTGGACTCGGTTCGCGCCCAAAAAAGAGCATGTATGACTGGGTGGCAATGGAATTGTCATCGGCCCCTTGAGCCATTAGGCGTTCGGCGAGAAACTTGGCCTGTTGCGACACGAATTCACTGTTAAACAAATTGAGGGCTTGGAGCGGTGTCGTGGATCTAGTCCGTTGGGGAGTCCCTTGGTTTCCTTCCGGGCAATCGAACACTCCAAAAACAGATTCCACCTCTTTTCGAACGCGAGTCATGTAGACCATTCGTCGCCAGTCTGCTGGCCCGAAATTCTTTTTTGGAAAATAATGTCTTACATACTCATTGCCAACTTCAAACCCGCTAAAACCCGGGCCGCCAATCGAAAGATCAAGTTGGTTCGTTATCGCGAGGATGGAGTCTCGGATCGCTTCGGCCTCAAGTCTTCGCGGAGGAAACCGCCAAAGCAATTGCGTTGATGCATCTTGATTTAACGCCGCTGGATTCGGCCGACTGTTTTGTTGCCAGGTTTTCGATGAGAGAATCAGTCGATGGATGTGCTTCACTGACCAACCATTTTCCATGAATTCTGCAGCTAACCAGTCGAGTAGCTCAGGGTGGCTCGGTGAATTGCCATTCAATCCAAAATCGTTAGGCGTACTGACAAGCCCATTGCCAAAATGAAATTGCCAAATTCGATTGACCATCACTCGTGCCGCAAGCGGATTTGTTGGACTTATGACCCACTGAGCAAATGCAGTTCGACGTTGGAGTCCAGTGGCATCGTTTGTCAAGCCAAGGTCTCCCAAGATGCCGATTGTATTGGGGGTGACAATTTCTCGTGGTGACATCGTATCGCCTCGTGAGAGCCGATAGGTAGGTTTCGGTGCCGAGAACGTGCCAACGTAGGCGGTCGAGGGACGTTTTAATCTCTTTTTGAGAGAGAGCATGGATTGGTAGACTTCTTGGATTTCCTGCTTTTGGTTTTCCAACGCAGTATCAAACGCATAGGTGAACTGTGGCTCATCCGGGGCGCGTCGTTGTTTCGAGTCGCCAACTGTTGTCCATGTTTTTTCATCAATCGAAATTTCGACCTGGTAATTTGTTGCAAGTCGATCAGCGATCGCGCCGGTACGATCTCGGCCCCAAACGATACGGTCGATCTCGGCGTCCCTAGGAAGTTCTATTTGAACCCAACCTTGGACGTCTTTCGAAATCCAGCTAAATAGATTGCCGTATTTGCCGTCATTGATTTGCGACAATCTATGTCTGACGTGTACAAAATCGCCGCCGGAAGTAGCGATGGCACCTTTACTGGCCAGCGCTAAATTCTCATCACCCGAGAAGATTTCCAATTCGTCGATGCAACCTTGTGGTCCGTTGGTTTCAACAATGGTGAACCTGACAAAGCGAGCTTTGGTTGGAGCGAACGTTTCGACGTTTTTTAGGGCATTAATTGGTTTGCCCTTAGCACTTGCGGTCTTGTACGGTTCAAGCAATTGTTCCGCCTGACCAATTGCAGATTTCAACCTCTCTTGTTCAGCAAGATATTGGGGTGAAGCGGCAATGTTGCCTACACCATGGTTGACGCCTGAAAAAATTGCCTGAATAGCATAAAAATCCCGTTGAGAAATTGGGTCGAATTTATGGTTGTGGCATCTGGCGCAACCGAGTGTCAGCCCGAGAAAAGTTGTTCCGGTGGCATTTAGTAAATCCGAAGTTTCGTTTTGAACATTATCTGCCTGTCCTTTTTTATCCTGCTCAACAACAACGTTGTGCGATCCAGCAACATAATAGGCGCTGCCGATTGGGTCCAATTGGTCACCGCCGGCTAATTGCTTTCTTACAAATTCGTCATAGGGCATGTCTCGGTTAAACGCTTCAATAACCCAGTCACGGTACCGCCACGCCCCGTCTCGTTCGGCATTGACTTCGAATCCATCGGTCTCACTAAAACGGATTAAGTCGAGCCAGCTAACCGCAATTCGTTCGCCATAATGCGGGCTCTCCAAAACCTGCTCAATCATCCGCTCCCATTTTCGAGTCTGGTTGTCTGCCAAAAAATCGTCTACTTGTTTCGGAGTCGGTGGGAGACCATGCACGACTAGATAGAGCCTGCGGATCAATTGTCGCTGGGTAGCTTGATTTGAAAATGTAAGGTCGCTGTCCTTGAGGCTTGCTTCGATGAACGAGTCGATTGGGTTTTTGTGAGCATTCGCGGGAACCGCAGGTTTCTTTACTGGTTGGAATGCCCAGTGGTTGGATTTAGTAGGCATTGCTGCATTGATCGCATCATCCCATCCGTCAGTAACGCGAATCCACTTTCGGATTAACTCAATATCTGTGTTCGATAATGGATCGTCATCCAGCGGCATGCGATGATCTTTGTGGTCGGTTAACAATAATTTGACCAGATGGCTATTGGCTGAGTCGTCACCGATAACAACGGTCGGATCCCCTGAATTCCCGCTGCGCATAATATTTGGCAGTGTGTCCAAGCGAAGATCACCTTGCTGATCATCTGCGCCATGGCAATGAAGACAATTAGCCTCAAAAATTGGTAGGATTTCTCGCTCGAATAGAACTTGAGCATTCTCATTTTCTCGATGGGAATGGATTTCCTTGATTCGGATATTGCGAAATCGGACTGCATGGGGATTCCCATGATCCTGCAGGCCGATATACCCCTCGCGGTTTCGATCTTTAATAGAGGTGAACTGAAGGTTGGCGTTGATGACCTCTACGCCATTGACTCTCACTTGGACACGATTGCCGACGCAGCGAATTAACATCCGGTTCCACTCGCCAGCCGGCTTGGCCATATTTCGAGTTGGGGCAATTCCAGCGGGGATGATGCCGCCAAGGGTATGGTCATTAAGCGGAGGCTTTTGCGTGAAAGAGTCAAAGACCTGTGCTTCAATTCCTGTATTGACTGGATTGCCGCGGTCCTGAACACGAAAATAGATTCCGCTATTGCCGTTTTCCGGATAAGCGCAATCGACCATCAATTCAAAATCTTTGTACTTTCGATTCGTCCAGAGGTAGGAATTAAATCGGCCCCAGCCTTGCTCGTTCTCACGAGGTTGGATCAACAACGAACCATCGGATTGAGGAAGCCAATTACCTTGAGTCGTCCAGCCAGTGAGGTCTCGGCCGTTGTAAAGTCCCACAAATCCGAGCTCGTCGGCGTTCGGCGGTTTGTGGTTGCCAGTCTGCTTCGGGTTGGAATTGGGGGAATTCTCTTGCGACCAACAGCAGGCAGCCATGATTGGCGTTAGCAAGGTAAAGAGTATCGCGAATTTTAAATTCTCAATGCTCACGAATTCCATCCTAGCTGTTTTGGTCTGTTTCTATCAGTGCTTGATCGATTTTCTCATTTTTGCGAAAATTTTGGCATGTGTCTACGCTATATCGACCAGATCCTGATACTATTGTCCCAGGTGAATCTTTCTCGTTGTCGCGCAGTCCCGGAATGATGAGAAAATGGGAGGCAACTGGACGTGTTTGGTGGTGGTCGGTTTGTACGAAGCTTAATGAATGGAAACCCCGTGAGCATCAATCACGAATCAATTGAGAATCTGCACGACCAATGCTTCCGCGTCTTGAGATGGTACCAAGATGTTAATGCCGTAGAGGTTTACGATACTCAACGTGGATGTTTTGTTGGGTTACAGGGTGTTGGCAGTCAGTGGCATCGGCATCCCGAAATTGAGATAACGCTGGTGACCTCAGGAAGTGGAATTCGTGTCATCGGAGATGAGTCCATTACTATTCCGAATTCAGAAAGCCTGGTTGTATTAGGTCGGGGCTTACCCCATTACTGGAAGTTCAATGGTAAATCTTCAGGAGTTTCCGTGCAATTTAGCGATATCCGATTACTTGGGTTGCTACCGGAACAGTCGCGGGTTGAGGCTAAGGAATTCATTGACCGAGCATCTTTTGGATTAGAGTTTGCTAACTCGGATCGGGACATTGCGATGGCGGTCTTGCAACAACTTTCGGGCGATACCGTGGGTGAAAGTCATCTTGAAAATTTTGGCCTCTTTCTCCAATTGATCGGAAAACTAGCGCGGGTCCCCGTTGACGCAACTCGGCGAATTTCCTCGATGAGTTTTGACGGTTCGTTCAACGAAGATAACTATTTCGAAATGCAGATTGCAGTTGATTGGATAATGTCTAATTATCAATCCGAGATTCGATTGGTGGATGTGCTAGAGCTTATCAAAATGAGCAAGACTAGTTTTAGTCGCCATTTTGGAAAATTTACCGGATTGAGTTTCAGCAAATTTGTAAATGAGACTCGGATTTCCAATGCCTGTTTACTTCTCCATTCTACGGAGTATTCCATCAGCGAAATTGCTTTAGACTCGGGTTTCTCAAACTTGTCGAATTTCAACCGTTTGTTCCGTCAAAGTAAAGGCATGGCTCCTTCCCAATATAGAGCTGGGCCGGTTTCGAGCAGTAAACGCTAAACAAGACGTTTCTGTAGTGAACGGAGCATGCAATTGGTTTGTTTAAACAAATTGAACCTTGAGAAGTTTAGGGTCCGCATTTAGATGTAGATTTGTTTAAAAAATTATTTCCAAGCCAAATGTTTTTCAAAGAATTCTGAATATCAAACGAATAAATTCTCTTAGCCGGTTAGAAGCTCTTGTAAAAGTTTCAACACAGGCAAGTCGAGTTTTTGTTCAGCCAATTAAAATTTTCATCTGGTATGCAAATTAGGGGCGCGAAATTCACTTCGTGTACTTTTGCGGATTGGATAGTTGGCGGTTATCAGGTTGTTGTTCTTTTCGATTGGGAAGTAGATGTTTCTTCAGAATATTTTGATGTTTTCGATTTTTGCGTTATGGACAACGCTGAGCTCTTCTAAGTTCGAGAATGAACCGAGATTTGAGGTCTCAGTGAACCAGCAACAAGACTCCAGCTTGCCAGTTGGTTTTCGATGGGAAAAAGAGCCAAGGAAGATCGAGATACAGTCGAGGTCTCAAAATGGAAGAACCATGTATCTGCCAACGGGAGCTGTATCCGTTACTAGAACGGACGCAGGAACGGTGGTGGTGATCATTTGTCAAACAAAAGAAATGCAAAATTCTGGTAGTACCAAACTAAGTTACCTGCCGGTAGTTAGCATACCAGGTGAGGAGGTGGCTATTGAAGTTGGGCGACCAAATATCTCCGGTTTTAGGTCCGGGCTGAAGGTACACACGTTTCGTGTTAGCCATGATTGGCTTGCTGAATGTGATACTTTTAATTTAGGAATCGCTGTACTCGACTTGGCAGGCAAGGTAAAGCGATCTGACTTGGCATGGAAGGCCCGTCGGTCAGCACGAATTTTACCGCTTCCTGTTGTCGGGCAGGTGATGGATTTTAAGTTGAAGGATCTCGATGGAAAGTTTGTGCGGGGCGACGATTACCGGGGGCGGTATCTTCTCATTGATTGTTGGGCGAGCTGGTGTAACCCCTGTATGCAAAAAATGCCTGAACTAATTGAGTTAAGTAAGGAGTATGAAGATTCTCTCTCAGTACTGGGTGTCAATTTTGATAGGAATGCTGATGATTTTGAAATGTACAAAAATAAAATTGGTACTCCATGGAAAGAAATTCACGCCGCTACGTCAGCGGGTGTTCATGAAGACGCATGGGAAGAAGTTTCTCGAATTAGAAATTTACCGAGGTTATTTTTATTAAACCCCAAAGGTGAGCTTGTTTGTGACTTTAACCCGATTGATTTGAAGGAGGTATTGGCACGGGAGCTAAAAACACCGTAATTTAATATCGGGATTGCTTATCGGATGCCGAGGGTTCGCGAATAACAGTCCTTGCGGAAATGTTCTTGAAATCGACTGGACAACCCATGGTGTTATGAGATTCCTAAGGTTGCCAATTTGTTCAGTTTCGTTTTTTAATATTTAAGATACTTCTTTTGGACTCTCGAAGAATGAATAGTATCAGTAAGTAGTCTGTTTCCAACGAGTGTCGGAGTGATGCGAGAACCAGTCAGCCCTTTCAAAGGGCACCGATTTTGACAAAGAGCGAGCCAGTAGAATTGGCCTCTGAAATGGAGCAGTTTGGGATTTCACTCCTCGGTTAAATATTTTAACGTGCATTCAATTGACCTGTTTGATCGGCCTGCAAACGATGCGTAGCTGATCTTTTATACTGTATTAGTCACACCTAAATTCAACGGGATAAACCGATGAACCTACGTTTGACAGTCAAGCAGTCCTCAGAATAAAATTAGGACTTGTTTTTAAGACAGTCGGATCCGCTCGTTTAACGATTAAGAAATCGGTCAAATTCAATGTTTGAAATATTGAAATTTCAGAAGTTCTCCGTGGCTTTAGCCTTATTGATTTTGTCGGTTTTTGCGACAAGCAACTATGCACAAACGCCTGGCGTTGAGCTGATCGAAAAGAGTCAAACTGGAGAAGCTTCTCCTGCCGGTGGCGACAGCGCGAAAATTGGTAAAGCCGTAGGTGCGGACCATCGATCTCAAGAGCTTGAAGAAGAGAAAAAGCTCAACTTTAAAAAAGGGGAGATTGTTTCCCCTTCTTATGATTTTGAAATGGGAAAAACGAAGCTTTCCTATGGTCTTTATTTGCCCAAATCTTTTGATGAATCGAAAACATATCCCTTAATCGTTGTTTTGCATGGTCTGAACAGTAACCCGAAACAAATTCTTTCTTACCCAAATCTGACCAAGTACGCCGATGAAAAGGAGTACATATTGGTCGCACCAATGGGCTACAACGAACGCGGTTGGTATGGAAGCCGTGGTAACGGGGGTGGTCGTGGAAGAGATCCGGATAACCTTGGTGAACTTAGTGAACAAGATGTAATGGAAGTTCTCAAGTTAACTCGTCAGAATTTCAAAATTGATGATGAACGGATCTACTTATTTGGACACTCAATGGGGGGAGGTGGATCAATTCATCTGGCGACGAAATATCCAAAAGTCTGGGCAGCCATTGGGGTGGTTGCGCCCGCTGCTTACGGAGATCGTAGTCGGCTTGCGGCAGCAAGGCACATTCCGTTTTACGTCGTGCAGGGGGACCGAGATCGTTTAGTGTCTGTCCAAGAAACTCGGAAGTGGGTTGAGAAGATGGAGGAGCTAAAGATGAAACATAAATACGTAGAAGTTAAAAACGGTGGCCACGTCTTTGTGGCATGGCAACATTTTAGTGGAATTTTTGATTTCTTCGCTGCCAACCCGAAACAAGATTTAAGCAAATCAAAAGAGAATTAGGCGATGCTAAGATTGTGACTGAAGATTCGTGGGTTGCCTTCGAGAAAAAGTGTTTCGTTAGCATCAGCCATGATTCTTTTCTGGAGCGCATTTAATTTTATCCGTCACGCAGATCGTATTCGCTCACGCGAATGGGCGCATTAAAACCAATTCTTACGTGGTTGATACAAAACAGCCTATGTGCTTGAACGCATGACGCGAACCGGTGAGATTTTTCAACAGGCATTCAGCGAACATAGCACGGGTAGGCTGCGATTCTTGGTGTTCATCGCTTGAGTCGTACCAAGAAAGGATTGTAAAACGGTTCCTCAATAAACTGATCAAAGCGTTTTATCATTATTCTTTCGTGAATGCTTATTGGAGGTCGTTTGAATTGACTTCCCTAGTGATACGGTTTCTTTAGAACTGATCCGTGCCAGCTTTCTTCGCGCGTGCTGGTGAATTAAAATCGTCGCAGGCGATTCGTTTTAAGGAATAACTGAACCATGGCAGATTCGATTAGTTTTAAAAGGCCTTTGCTTTACTTACTTGTTGTTTCTGTGGTGCTGGGCGCCATTTTGGGTATTGGAATTGTTCTTTTAAATACCTGGGGTTGGTACGAAATCCGTGTTATCTTCACCACGGTCATCATTGCGGTCGCCAGTTTGTGTGGCCTAGCCTGCGATCTCTCGAAGCTGCCTGCGGGCCCAAATCTGCTTCCCAAGTCGGGGTTATGTCTAACTGCGATATCTGCGGCTCTGCTGCTAGTTGGTCTATGGGGTGATCTCGATGTTGAACTCTATTGGAAGACTGCTGTTTGCTTTTTAATTGTCGGATTTGCGACCGTGCACGTCTGTCTGTTGTCGATCGCAAAGTTAGTGGCTAGATTCCGATGGGTGTACATTATTGGTTCTCAAGTGATTTTTGGATTGGCTTCGCTCCTTTGTGGGATTGTGATATTTGAGATTGACTCCGAAGAAATTTTTCGCACGGTTGCGGCTATCTCAATCTTGGTTGCAGCGATCACGTTAATCATTCCCGTTCTCCATCGACTTGGAAAAATCAGTTCGACCAAAGAAGAATTGTTGATGCCAATCGAAGCGCGTAACATTGCGGTAATTGATGAACAGATCTCGCAACTGGAGCGACGTATCTCCACGCTGAAACATTTTAGAGCTCAAATTATAGATGAAGATACGACGAAAGAACCGTGAAAATCGCGCTGGTTTGAGGGTGTCACTTCGGAAAACGTGTTGTCTTGTGACCATCGCTGATTAGGGTTTTGCACGCTGAGTGTCAGCAATGAACTAAAAACGTTGAAAGAGAGTTTTGTCTAGGCGTTTGTTTTAATTTGTTTCAAAAGTCATTGGATCAAGGGTTGAGAGTGAAACTATATTGTTCGGTTTTTGACCCCTTTACTTCTCTCTGTTATGCTTTTCCAGGTTCTGGTTTTTGGGTGTTGCTACTGCCCGTTTGCTTCTTTTTTCCTCGGAGTCGCGATTGTGATCTTAAGCCACGTTTTTACTGTTCGATGCGTATTTTCATTGACGATCGCGTTCGCAATTACAACTTCCACTAATGCCATCGCTCAGGATGTCCCGGAAATTTCTGGGCCAATGGTGGGACATTCGACGGAATCGAGTGCAAATATTTGGATGTATGCTCCGAAAGATTCGCAGTTAGAAATTACCTTCCAAGAAGAATCCAGTTCAGACAACGCGGCAACGTTGAACTTTGATCCGGTTGCTGATCCAGCGGGTAATTTGTCAGGTGTCCCCTACACTGTCACGCTAAAGCAATTGAAACCGCTGACAAATTATAAATATCAAGTCAGCGTCAACGGTAAGTCTGACGCTGCTCACGGTGGAACTTTTCAAACTGCTCCAATCGCGGGCAAAGGTAGTAAATTTCGTATAGCAGTTACATCGTGTATGAAATACGGCCAACCCCAAAAATCATGGGAGTTGTTATTGGGCGAGAATCCCAATCTGCATGTCACACTGGGCGATACCCATTATAGTGATACGACCGACCCAACGATTCAATGGAAACATCACCTTCGATATCGGGCCGTTCCTGAATTCTCTGCTGTGTTGCGGTCGATTCCCAATTACGCGATGTGGGACGACCACGATTATGGGCCGAACAATTCGGACGGATCCGCTGCAGGTAAGGAAAATTCGCTCGTTGGTTGGAACCAAATATGGGGCAACCCTACCTCAGGCACTGCGGAGACTCGAGGCGCGTTCTTTAAGTTTACATGGGGCGATGTCGAATTCTTTATGGTTGACGGTCGCTATCATCGGTCTCCCGATAATGCTCCCGACGATGATAAAAAGCGGATGCTTGGCGATGCCCAATTTGCTTGGCTGGTTGATGGCCTTAAAAATTCAAAAGCAAAGTTCAAAGTGATTGCCTCAGGCTCCACGTTGGCGGACAGCAAAAATGACGGATGGCGAATTTATACATTCGCTCGTCATCGATTGTTCGACGCAATCGGAGAAAACAATATTAGCGGTGTCCTCTATATGTCGGGCGATGTCCATCGGTCTCGGGTTTGGACTCATCCCGAAAGTGATCGCGTCGGCTATCCGTTAATTGAGGTTGTCTCTTCTGGCGTCGCAAATAGCAAAACCTTGAGCTACGCGACCGTTAATTTTGACACAACCTCCGCCGATCCCACAGTTCAGGTGCGAATCGTCCATGGAGATGGAACAACCCATGCCGACCAAACTTGGAAGCTCTCGGATCTCACGCCTAAAAAATAGCCATTTCCTATCGCCAGTGTAGTGGGAAATTATAAGTGAATTGTCCCCGAAGGATGGTTCACTGAGGTGAACCAGTGAACGGGCAATTGCTCAGTTATGACTTGTGTTTTTTCGAGCTTTTGAGTGCGAAAACGCGTATTATTATGTGGTTCAATCAATGGAATTCTAAATCAATTCAGCCAGTTCCTTTATTAAAGCACAACCCAGCCGTTATGAAGTCATTCTTTGTTTTAGTTTTTCTGCTCGCACATTCGTTGACAGCTGCGGCGATGGAGCGACCCAATATTGTCTTTATTCACATGGAAGATATGGGTGTGCAGATTCCGGCGTATGACGATCGAACGGTCGCTACGCCAAACCTAGACCAGTTAGCGGCCGATGGGATTATTTTTGAACGGGCGCACGTTTCTGCTGCAAGCTGTGCTTCCTCTCGAGGGACGCTGTTTAGTGGGCTTTACCCACATCAGAATGGAATCATGGGATTTGTCCAGCAGCATGGGTTTTACTATCGCGATGGTACTCCGACCTTTATCAAGGATTTAAAGGCAGCGGGATACTACACTGGGCTTACATACAAAAATGGGGTGGAAAGTAGTCATTATAAAACCCCGCCCGTTCCCTTCGATTTTAAACCAAAATACACCGAAAATTGGTTGAAAGGATTGACTGGAAAGCAAGCGAGCAAATCTAGAGGTAATCCACCATTGGTTAGTTACGCGGTTGATAACTTTCAGTACTTCTTGGAAAACTTGGAAGAGGGCCAGCCTTTCTATTTTCAGGCGCAGACACCTGACTCGCATCATGTCTGGGATCGCCCGCATTTTATTCGAGACGGTGAAACCGACTGGCCCTACCCCGAAGTCGATGACTCTCGGATCAAGTTCACACCGGGTTGGGGAGATGCCCTGATTCCAACAGGTGCTTTGCTGGAAAAGGTATCTCAATACTATCGGGCAATTCAACGGGTAGATTGGTATGTTGGGCGGATTCTGAATTTGTTGGAGGAACACGGGCATGCTGACAATACGCTTGTTGTTTTTTCATCAGACCATGGCCCATCTCACCTTCTCCGAGGCAAGACGACCCCGAATGAATTGGGGCTGCGCGTGCCTTTCATTGTCCGTTGGCCTGGTCAGATAAAAGAGCCCGGGACGCGGTCCGATGCATTGGTCTCTTTTGTTGATCTGTATCCAACGTTTGTGGATGTTGCAGGTTTAGAGATTCCCGCGCATTTACCAGGGCACTCGATTTTGCCTGCTCTCAATGGTGAGGATTCAGTGCGCAAACATCTGTATTCGGCCTTTGTTGCTCACACAACGGGAGTGCATCAGTACTGGCCTAGTCGCACTGTTACCGATGGCCGTTGGAAGCTTATCCATCATGTCTTTGGAGACGGGAAACGGAATCGTTATGTGGGAAAAAACAAAGCAATATTTAGTCTTAACAAACAGATCGACTCGATGCCCGATAATGCACTTGCCCGTCGACTTCGGCATCGTAGTGAGGTGCCTCCTGCGTTCGAGTTGTACGATCTAAAAAATGATCCCCATGAACATCACAATCTTTTCGGGGCAACCGAGTATCTGGAGATCGAACAAAGGCTGAGCACTAGGTTGAAAGACTGGCGTCGGCAGGTTGCCGATCCATTCTTAGATGAGACGTTTGTTCAGCGATTCAATCGAGTCTATCATGAAAATTATGAACTTTGGAAATCGCGTGGCGGTAGTAAGATGAACGACAAGAACCTGCTTGATTTTTCAGAATTCATTCCGAACTGGGATCCGACAGATTATGTGCGGCAAAAGGATCAATAGTTCAGAGTCCTTCCGGCTATTCAATTTTTGGGCAATCAATTATTCGCTTGGTCGGTGTTTCCAGTGGATTTCTACCGCCGAGCACGAAAACGTCCAGGTGGTGTGCCTTTGTGTTGTTTGTCCGGTGTTGGAATTGTTGCTTCATTTCAGCAAAGACGGCAACTGTCCGCAACTCTGTGAACTACTTTGTCGCATTAACTTCGAGCGACACTAGCGTGTCAGTGTAGGCTCCGTCTCTTTGATCGATGGTTGGCTGACTGCATCCCCAACCTGCATTTACCCATTGAAAGGGAGGTTGATAATTAATGTCAAAGCGCAACGCGGTTGAGCTCGACTTGTGATGTTAAGTTTGATGGCTCAGTTAGAACAAAGAACGATATTTGCCAACTTGCGAGTTTGATGACGAGACAAGTTTCTATTGAATTGTTTTGCGAACATACGGATCGGCAGTTTTGCGGGAACAGCTCTCCGAAACTTGTGCTTTGTTTTTTGGAATGCCGAATGTTTACTTACGCTATTCGTCTTGAATTGCGTTTTAATTGAAGATTAGAATCCTTGTTGCTCAGACGTGTGGCAAGGGTGTCAGGATATATGGGTAGTGGAATTGAAACATTGGTGATCCATTTAGCGCGGGCTGAAGGGCGGCGTGCGCAGGTGGAGAAACTTCTGCAAGGTACGCCTTATCCCGCCAGGGTGTTGGCTGCTGTGGATGGTGAGCAGGTTCCAAACGCCGAACGGAATGGAGCCATTTCTATCGAACCCCTGTTTTCGCCCTCTTATCCCTTTCCCATTGGTCCGGGGGAATATGGTTGTTTTCAAAGTCATCGGAAAGCATGGCAGACGATTCTAGACGAGGGTTTGGAAGCTGCATTGATCCTCGAAGACGATGTGGAATTGACGCCAGTATTTTCCGAGTCCCTCGCGTTTGCTGTCGAACAAGCAAAAACTTACGGCTATGTGCAGTTTCAAACGCGTCGGGTTAATGAGTCTACGGTGGTATCGCGATCAGATAGATCGTGTCTGGTTCAACCGGCAGTGACGCCGCTACGAACTTCAGCTCAAGTTGTAAGTCGGTTGGCTGCGGAAAAACTACTGATATTGTCGGAACTCATTGATCGGCCGGTCGATGCGTTTTTGCAATCACATTGGCATACTGGTTTGCATGTCACTTGCGTTGTTCCGTCGGGGATTGAAGATCGAACGCAGGAAACGGGTGGGAGTACCATTTCACCCAAGCGAAGTATTTGGGCTAAAATGAAACGTGAATTCAAGCGTGAATTTTTAAGAGGTCGTTACCGAATCGCTGTTAACCGATTGAGCAAATCAGCGAAGGCAGTTCTTTGACGATGTTCGTTCTGTTCTTTGGCTGCGGTTTCTGTTTTCGTTTCGTGGATCGCAAAAATTTGAGGAATCACCGATACTCCTGAAGGCCATTTGGATCTCGTCGATTGAGTTGGTTTTTTGGAAGCACTACCAAACCGAAACGCCTAGAATGGTAGATCAGGTTGCCCAATATAATCCATCACATTTGTTAAGTATTGATTGCAGGATTTGAAAACGCCGAACACTCCGACAAGGCAAAGGTTCGGCGTAGCGTGCAGGGACACCCGCCTAATTCTCGCTGGTGTATTCCTCCGCTGATTCATCCGTCTCTACCTCAATTGGCGGCATAGGATCTTGAAAATGTTTCCAAGAACCGGGGCCGAGCTCATATTCTTCGTCGGTCAGCAGGCACGATTCTAAAACGCGGGTCACGTGGTCTTGATCGAGGTTCTGACCAATAAAAATTAACTCTTGCTGACGATCACCATACTCGTGGATCATCCGAGCCTCGATTTCGACAAGGACTTCTTTTTCTTCAGGCCACGACTCTGGTGGAGCGGATGCCCACCAAAATCCAGCGGGATCCAGCAAAACGGAACACCCAGCTTGAGACCAGTTGTAGGCCCAGTCGTGCCGTGAAGCGATCCACGCGATTCCTTTACTTCTTAGTACGCCCTTAAAAAGACCGCCTTCCATGTCATCGCCCACTGCATCCCAAATCCGTTGAGGGTGAAATGGTCGATTGCTGCGAAACAAGAAGTTTGAGATTCCATACTCTTGCGTTTCAGATTCCTCTTCACCCCGAGGAATAGCGAGCCATTCCGACGACAAGTCCTTTGCTTCATCAAGTTTGAATTTACCAGTGGCAAGAATCTTGTCCAATGGGACGCGACTTTTGCTGGATTCGAGAACGACGGCCGAACTGTTAAGCTGGCTTATGATTTTTTTGATCAAGCCAATGTGTGCCTGTGGTACTAGGTCGGTTTTGTTGACAATAATTACATTGGCGAACTCAACCTGATCGACCAGCAAATCAACGATGTTCCTTTCATCTTCTTCGCTTAAGGCTAACTTTCGATCCTGCAGATCATCCCAGGAGCCAAAGTCTTTTAAGAAATTTGCGGCATCAACCACTGTGACCATTGTGTCAAGTTCGGCAACATTGGATAAGCTCTCGCCATCTTCATCCTGAAAGGTGAAGGTTTCGGCAACGGGCATCGGTTCGCTAATTCCGGTTGATTCAACCAGCAAATAGTCAAAGCGTTTTTCCTCGGCCAGCTTTTTTACCTCAAGCAATAAATCTTCGCGTAGTGTGCAGCAAATACATCCATTAGACATCTCAACGAGTTGCTCGTCCGTTCTTGAAAGTTGGGCGTTCCCATCACGAACGAGCGCTGCGTCGATATTCACCTCACTCATGTCATTAACGATGACCGCGACTTTGAGCCCTTCGCGATTGGATAAAATATGGTTCAGTAGCGTAGTCTTCCCCGCTCCAAGAAATCCGCTCAGGACTGTGACTGGAAGTTTTTTAAGAGTCTGTTGCATGTGTTTTCTGGGGATTAGGTTTATATTTGCCAATATTTCTGAGCATATTTTAAATGCACAAGGATTGCAAGTGGAAATATGGCTGATTTGTGCAATTGTTTCCCGCGATATAGAACGACATCGTCTTAGTCACGGATCTCGTGCATTTAGATGACTGGCAAGCTTCGTTTCCGAGAGAGACGATTGTTGTGAAATAAGTCCCAGTTTTGGGATGTCTGTTGTGATGGATAGGCGTTAGACCAATAGGCGAAACTGTGTTGCAACGGCTTATGTTCTCAGGTGGGCCATGATTTTTGGACCATGAGTTCTAATATCTAACCAACTGTTTAAAGTCAGAGGAAATCTATATCGGTGGAAGAGATGGGTTCGTCAGTTGTTAGTTTCTCAAGCGTGTATTATGAATTTGTATTCATCGTTGAAACCTGCCCAGCGGTCTAATTAGATTTTCAGTATTGAAAATCGAGGACTGTTAACATGGTCACTAAAAAAAAGACTAAAGGGTTATCGTGAGCTTGTGGCTTGGCCAGGAAAATAGCTTGTTAAGCAACAATAGAGGTCTACGTGACGCGTGCTTGTTGGTCTCTAAAGAATCTCAGTAAAGTACCTGTATGTAAAACATTTCTAATCGCCTCGTTTGGTATTCCTTGGGGCGCAAATTGCCCTGATCCAACGGTTGATCTGCGTGAAGTTTGACAAATTAAGAAATCCTGACAGAGATATTCGGTGAAGGTGAATTCAAATCTGCTGTGGCCAATTCGTAACAGTGACTTGCGAACGTCAGTCCATTTTGAAGCTTAGGACGCCCGCCCGTTTTGGCACTTTCCCAACAAGCTTATCTTCCATACCAAATAAAACAGTATTGGACGTCGACAGTGTTCATGCTCGCGCCTCAGCGACACGGATCAAACAAAACTCATTCGTTGTTATCCGCGAATAATTCTCACCTTTTCGGACCCTATCCCCCCATTCCTAGACAGGCGTTTATGTCGCTTGAATCAAAATTGGGTGATAGGTTACTCGAGGAGCTTGTCCGGAGCTCCAATCTTAGTCCACGACCGCTGGTGGCCGAAGGAAGTCCAATCAGTTGTGATGAGGTAAAACGCGAGCTTGAAAAACGCCAACTGCCTGAGGATGTTTTAGGTATCTCGTTTGCGTTGGGGCATTTGGGGGCAAAGCACGCGGGGCAGTCCAACGCAAGAATTTTGTGCAAATCGCCCGATAATCTTGAAGTCGTGGAGCAATTTCGGAATGGTTTTGTAGATACGACTTACGTTCATCTCATTCGGGAGCCGCGTGCAGCGTGGAACAGTGCCAGAGGAACGCCACGCGGTCCCCAAACGCCGCATTCAAGTGCGTTGAAATGGGCAGATTACCACGCCCGTGTGTTAACCCTTGCTCATAAAATTCCACTGATCACTCTCCAATATGAGGAGCTGATGTTGCACCCCGAAACCGAATTGGAGCGGGCATGCAAGTTCCTAAATATACCCTTTAGCAAGGACATGCTTGAGGACCATGACTCGGTTTAAGCAAAAAGGGCAGCGTCGACTAACCCCGAATTGTGGGTCAATTTGGCTAATCCGGTCATGCAAAGCAGGATTGATGCGTGGAAAAGGGAGTTGCCGGAAAATGAAATCGAGATCATTGAAAACAGTTGTTCTTCTGTGATGGAGCCTTACGGCTATGAGCCTATCTTCCCGAGCAAGACGTTGACGGAGGCGGAAAAAATTTATCAACCGGAATTTGAAGCCAAGTCAAAAGTTGCGGAGCCTCGAAAGCAACAACTGCTTCACCTAGAACAACTCAATAGTGCTCTTCTTTCCAATAAAGGGAACTTTAATGCTACTCCTTGATATCATCGTGTTTCTTAGTGTCGGGTTAGCGCTGGCGATGTTTGGCGGGGGTGGGGCTGTAATCCTCATTCCCTACCTCACGTTGGTTAAAGATGTGCCGATGGATCAGGCAGTCTTGTTAAGTCTCCTGACAATTGGGATCACTACGGGAATAAAGACGTTTGGTGAGCGAGAATCCATCGACTGGAAACCGGTTCTAATTTTCTCCCTTTTATCATTTCCAACGGCAGCAATCTCCGGGCGGTATCTGGCGCCTATCACTCCGGGAAGTGTGCGAATGATAATCTTTGGCGTGTTTACACTCACGGTAGCTCTGTTGATGCTGTATCCAATCAATCAGAAAGCATTTAGTAAAAAGAATTCTGTCGCTCTTGGAGTTTCTGCATTGATGACAGGCGTTATCTGCGGCCTGATTGGGGTAGGTGGCGGTATTTTTATTGCCCCAACTCTGAGTCTATTTTGGAGTATTCCGCTTAAGCAAGCGGTAACGGGAAGTCTTGCCATCGTCGCTCTTCAATCGGTTGCAGCTCTCATCGGGTATTTTGGGCGCGGGGTCACCGTCGCGCCACCTGAGTTAATCAAAATCCTGGTTCTTATTGCATTGGGGATGGTGCTAGGTAAACGCCTTAAGGCCGCCACTTCGGACAAAAATTTAAAATCTGTGTTCGCAGTCTTTCTAATTCTCGTCGGGATTTGGGTTTTAGTAAAAAAAATAATGTTCTGATTTTTAATGGTTTCTGTGCTGGTCTTTGTTTCGGAAGCTTCGGGGCTTAATTTGTATTCATTTCGAGCATGGCAAAAGGATCCATTAGCCTGCCTGTTTTTTGTGGTAATGAAATTATGAATTCGGCTGTTGGCCTTTTACTGGCCGGTCGGGGATGCCGCTCAAAGAATGTTCCGTATTTTTCTACAATTTTAAACACAACTTCAGGCATGCCGGTAAAAAAATCGTTCCACGTTTATTGGCTTGGTTTAGAAAATAATTTTGAGTTTGCCGTGACTCCGATTCTTGCTTGCTTCTTATTCTCCGTTTAAAGTTGCATTGCTGAAGGGACTGGACTATCCAGTTGGATAGCTGGTTCTTGATTAAGTATTTGCAAAATAAAACGGTTGTTCGGAAAGGATTGCTTTTATGCCTGCTCTCCTTAGCAGGTATAATCTGTGGTTTCCTTGTGATCTTCATGCCAAGTTATCTTAACTCTTACGGACATAACGATGGGTAAACGATCAAGCATCAAACTGAACGTTTCGGCAGTGATTCTCTTTTTGCTCAGTGGATGTGGCCCACCAGAACTCAGTTCGGATTCAAAATTATCGGTTGGAAAACCGACTGGATTATTAGTTAAACAATTTGGGGCGATGCGCGAGGTGATGCGTGAGGGTAAAACAGAAGCACGCGTTCGATTGGTCGATGCAGTGGACACTCCTCACACCTATGCGGTCGGGGCCTTGGAGGGATTGACAGGTGAAGTCACCATTGTGGATGGCGACGTATGGGTTTCTCGGGTTGTGGAAAACGGAGTGCTTCAAGTAACCGGCCCCACGCCTTTAGCAGAAGACAGTGCGACCTTGTTAACTCTCGGGCACGTTCCGCACTGGCATCAAACTACCGTTGAGGGTTCGGTGTCTGGTGCTGAACTCGAATCGCTGATCGAACGTTTTGCGAACGCGAAAGGGGTGGACACGGACAAGCCGTTCCCGTTTCGGATCGAAGGACAGTTAACAGATGTCGAGCTTCACGTTATTAATGGTTACTGTCCTATTGCAACTGATCCTGCTAAGGAAAATAAAAAGCCGTGGCGGAAAATCAACAGCGAACCCGTGTCCGCCAATGTTATTGGATTCTACGCTCCGAATGCGGTTGCCGTGATGACGCACCATGGCACGTCCGTGCATGCTCATGGGATCGTCACCGTGGACGGAAGGAAATTGATAGGTCACGTGGACAGCGTCACTGTTGAGCCTGGCGCAACGTTGTTTGTGCCGAAACTATGAAGTCGCCAAGCTGTTTACATGTAGACGTTTAAACGATTTCGAATTGATTCCTGGCCGTATCGGTTCCATTCTGTGGTCTCTGAATCTGTTATATTCGTGGGTGCGGCCGTGGTTTGCCGTTTGAAGCAAGCGCCTGATTGCCAATCATTTTGCGTCGTTAAATGTGCAATTGACGTTAGGGAGGATTCTCTTGAAATCCATTGTCAATAATTGCAATTACGAGAAAAGGATTAACAGTAGAAACTATGAAACGAATTTCAAATTTCTTGTGCGTCCTGTTGGTGGCAACTGGACTGGTTGGTGTCGAGAGTATCGAAGCATTTGCGAACGATTTAAAATCTCCCAATGTTCTTTTTATTGCGGTCGATGACCTTAATGATTGGGTTGGTTATCTGGGGGGCCATCCACAGGGCTATACTCCTAATATCGACAAGCTCGCCAATGAGGGTGTTGCCTTCACTCACGCCTACTGCCCTGCTCCAGTGTGTGGCCCGTCTCGAACGGCGCTGATGTACGGTATCTTTCCGCACAGGAGTGGATCTTACGGCCACGATGAAATTTACAGTGCCGTTAATCGGATTCCAAAAGATCAGCTTCCGTTAAATTTGGTGTTTCAGAACAGCGGCTATTACACCGCCGGATGTGGCAAGATCTTTCACTATCCAGAAAAACGCGGTTGGGATGAGTACAAAAGACAAATTGGAGGCGTGGCGGCGAAAACAAAAGACAATCTTGGTAAAGGAATCCAACTCGGTTTCGGCATTCTTGACACTGATAACGACAGTGATACGGGCGACGGTCGACTGACTGACTGGGCGATTGAACAGTTGCAGCGGCGACATGAGAAACCGTTTTTTATCGCACTTGGATTGCATAAGCCGCATTTGCCCTGGGATGCACCAAAAAAGTATTTTGACAGGTTAGATCTGGAAACAATCAAACTCCCCAGGGTGCCGCAAGATGATTTAGCAGACTTACCTGAAGCGGGGAGACTCTTTGCCAGAGCCAAAGTTGGATTCAGCCGTTTAGACGATCATCAGGCAATTACCGAAGTCGATGGAGCCTGGGAAAAACTTGTCAGAGCCTACCTTGCTACCAGTACCTTTGCCGACGCGAATGTTGGGCGTGTTTTGGATGCTCTGCAGGCGAGTGATTACTCGGCAAACACCATCGTTGTACTCTGGGGCGACCACGGTTGGCATTTGGGGGAGAAACAACATTGGCGAAAAATGTCACTGTGGGAACGAGGAACCAGGACGCCCTTGATCATAAAAGTGCCACAAGCGACGGGAAATGGCAGGCGGATAAATGCGCCCGTTAGTTTGCAGGATATTTTTCCAACGCTCATCGATTTATGTAAGGTGGAAGTGGATCAGGAAATTGACGGTAACAGTTTAAAACCGTTGCTGTTAAGCCCCCAGACAGAATGGGATAAGCCTGTTGTGATTTCTCACGGACCCGGTAATTTTGCGGTTCGCAAAGGGGCTTGGCGACTGATTCACTATGCCGACGGAAGTGAGGAGCTTTACAATATTGAAGCGGACCCGGGAGAGTTCTCCAATCTCGTTGGTAATCCTGAGAATCAAGCCCAACGTTTGGAATTGCAAGAGCATGTGCCGACGAATTGGCGATATGTGATGGGCAAACGATTTAATAATTTTGGTAGCTCATTTGCTAAGCCAAAGCAATAACACAAAATCTAAGATGGGATGGATTGATGAAGCTAGGCATAAAATTAGTAGCGCTTTTATTTTTGTTGATTGGTATCAACACAGTTCAATCGCAGACGAATCGCTACAACGTGCTATTTATTGCGGTTGATGATTTGCGGCCGGAATTGGGATGCTATGGTGCTGACTACGCACAGACACCGAGTATGGATAAATTGGCCAGTACCGGCATGTTGTTCAATAGACATTACGTGCAGGTCGCTACTTGTCACAGTTCCCGGCTCTCAATGTTGACTGGACGGAGTCCCGGCGCAGGAAAACGAAAATCTCAAGATGGTGCGCGGTTTATGCCAGAGCTGTTTCGGCGGAGTGGCTATCACACGACGTGTATCGGTAAAATTTCGCATTCTCCTGATGGTCGAAAATTTCAATATAATGGAACGGGTAATGGCGAAATGGAACTCCCGAATGCGTGGGATTCCTTGCCAACCCCGTTCGGGCCATGGAAACGTGGATGGGGTACGTTCTTCGCTTACGCAGACGGCAAACACAGGGAAGATGGACAGGGCCACAGAGATCTAATGCAGTTTACGGTTGAAAAAGATAGTGATCTGCCGGATGGATTGATGGCGGAGACAGCGGTAGAGACGTTGCGAAATTATAAAGCAAGCGGTCAGCGATTTTTTCTGGGACTTGGTTTTTTTAAACCCCACTTACCTTTTGTCGCACCCAAACAAGATTGGGAGGCATTCTCGGACGTAAAACTACCCGCGCCGTCTGAAGGGAAAATCGACTCGGAATTTTGGCACAGAAGCGGCGAATTCTATAAATACAATGCTCCCCATGAAAAAACTCGTCCTCTTTCTTTGGAGGCCACGAACCAATCACGGCGAGCCTATCTTGCTTGTGTTCGTTATACTGACCGTCAAGTTGGCAAAGTGCTGGACGCTTTGCAGGAGTTGGGTTTGGATGAGGATACGGTTGTGGTTCTTTGGGGAGATCACGGTTGGCATCTCGGCGAGCAGGAGATTTGGGGGAAGCACTCTCCCTTTGAACGAGCCAATCGTAGCGTTTTGATTATAAGAATTCCGGGCATGAAAACAGCCGGCGTAAAAACCGATGCAATTGTCGAGTCGCTCGACCTATTTCCGACCATGATTGAGCTCTGCAAACCGTCTTTTAATATAACCCAGAACCAGCTTGATGGAGAGAGTCTCGCTCCGCTGCTTATGACTGGAGTCGGTAATCAAGGGGACGTTGCGATTAGCTATTGGAATGATGCTGTCTCGGTTCGCGATCAAACCCATCGTTTGATTTTCAATAAAAAAACGAAGGTCTCGAAGCTATATGATTTGTCAGTCAATGCTGATAGTTCAGTTGATTGTGCTAATGAATTTCCTGGAATTGTGAACCGACTGGAAGGTGCGATTCAGAAACCATTGAAATGATTGACATCGGCAAACGCGTTAATTAGGTCGGACCTAAAAATCGCCCGTTCTCACACAAAGGTTTGAACGGACGAGTGGATTAAGTTTTTAACAAAACGTTACTTGACTTCATCGGTGCGGTCAGTGATCGAAAATTTATTTTGCATTTTGATCAGCTTAGGTGATTTCAAATCGACGAGTGCTTTACGCAAGTCTACACATTCGACTGCTTGAGATTTAAACGTCTTGTAGTAATAAACCGCATTGCTCGTGTCCGTGACTGACGTCCAGATCGTATAATCCATCAATGTTTTACTTTCTGTTTCCCGGATGGCACCTTTGGGAATGTCAAAATTATTCATGATGTGAAACGCTCGAAAGACTCCTTCGTCTACGTCTTTGGATGGTAGTGCATTATTTGCAAAAGCGGTTGCCCGAACGAAGCGTGAAGGTGATGAGAAATCACCCGGTAATCCATGCATTCCAGTTCCTTGACCGAATGGTCGTATCTCTTGTTTGCCAACTTTGACCGTTTCGCGGTTGGTTGCTGAAAGGCCGATGTAGTTTCTCAGGTTTGTGAGTTGCCAATCGTAGGTTGGATTGTTCGCCACCGCGTTGACTGTGTTGTCATGTATCGTCAATCCGGACTTGGTGTACTCAATGACAATGGAGGCACCGGTGGCATCGGTTACGGCATAATGCAGAGGTGCAATACTGTCGATTTCCTTCACAAACGTTCCGACGACAGCTTTTTTCGGCATCGCCGCTTTAACTTCTGCCACGGTAGCAAATTGACTTAACAACCAGTTGCCAACTTCTTCACTTGATATCGCGCTGTCCTGATTAGCTGCTGTGAGCTCCGCGTACTTTGCGGCGCCTTTAAAGTAAAACGCGCCAAAATAAAGTCCTTTTTCGTTGACGCCGTCTACGATGATTGACTTTCCGAGCGCATTTGCTCCCACAAAGCCATATTTAGCTTCAAACGTAAACCCACTTTTTTCTGAATTCATACCTAGCGTTGTATATTTTGTTCCGGCAGGAATGACGAGAACGTTTGACTTGATGTCAAAGCCGAACTCCATGGTCCGTCCGACGAGCGTAACGCCGTCTAATGTTCGTAAAATAATTCCTGTGCAAGCAATCAATGTCGGAGAGGCAATTAAGATCATCACCATCAAAACAGTTAAAGCGACTCGAAATTTACGCATGAAGGTTACTCTCAATTAAAAATAGACAGACTTAGTTTTTTAAAAAAATAACATCGGTGGTCTATAGGTCAACCACCTAGAGATGGGGGAGTGCGATTCGACCGGACGACGCAAGTTCCGATGCCGCATGAGGCACTAAGAAATTCGATTTTCGCCACGATTTTCGGATTGATGGATTACCACGGGCCAGCCCGGGAATTGATTGTCGGGATTGCCATCAGTTGCATCCACATTAAATTTGAAGCAATCGAGATGGTAGGTTTTGGCATCGATATCGATGGTAACCAAACCAAACCCGCTGGCTTTCTGGTGTGCTTTTTTGTATCGATTTTTGTCGACACCAGTTACAGGATTACCTACTGCGTAGACGTAGACTTTATTTCCGCAGCCATCAAGATACTCTCCGGTATTCTCGTGGTTGTGGGCCGGGCGATTTTGATGTGCCATGCCGAGTTCGTCCGGTAGCCAAGAGCGGGGGTATCCTGCGGCGATTGCCGGAGTGCAGAACGACCAATTACTGTCCCGCTGCTTGCCAACGCCGTATTGAGAAAGAGTGGTTAGATGTTGGTCGCCATTGATGTGGAGCGCCATAGATTTGCGAATAATATCGATGGCTTTATTTCGCGGGGTTTGGGGCCAGGCACCCGAGTCGAGGTCGGCCTTCAGATATTGTTGTTGGTGACCATGGTGTGTGGCTACGCCCGCGAAGACTGTCTGGCTTAACAGGACTTTCATTGAGTGTCCCCGCCAGTCGTCGCCCCATTGTTCGAGAAATGTTTCCTGCCGGTCACCAAGTAGCACCAGTCCTTCTTTGTCGAGTACGGTGGTGTCGAAATCTGGGTCAAGTACGTGATCGGCTCGGCCGCTTCCGGTTTCGACCCGTTCCGGCCCGCTTTTCCATTGACGATCAGCAATGATCGCAAAGCTCACGCCGCCATAAACGAGATCAGTGTAGTAGACGCTAATATCCTGCAGGGAAGGTTGCGACTCAAAAGGATCGGGATGATGCGCAGTATTGGTGCGATGGACAGCGTTGACCATGCGGGCAGGTTCCCGGTAGCCCCCTTTGGAGCTTGCTCCTTTGCTGAGGTCTTTCATTGCCGCGCCACCTTCTCCCCAGATATTACCCTGAAAAACATCGTGGTCGTCAGGAAGGCAAACGGTGGGACTGTTTTTCATGGCATGGCGGAAAGACAAGCCAAACTGATAGAATTTTCTTAGGTAGTTAAGAATAGCCGGTTCTGCGGGTTCGCGAATAATTCCGAACCCACCGTGGTTTTCGTATAGTTGATCACCGGAGAAATAGAGCATGTCTGGATCAAGTTTGATTAGATTTTCTGCAACCGGTTCATAAGGGTACGCATAATCATTTTGACACGTTAATGCTCCCAGGCGTAAAGGTCGACCAACGGGATTGGCTTTAATGATTCCACCCCACTCGTTGTGAGAAGCAGATCCATCTTTATGTTTCTCCAGATAAATCAGTCGATACTTCGATTCAAGTGAAGAAGTTGGCAACTGGTTGTTAAGTCAATTTGCTACCGTGGCAGAAGTTAAAGCGGCGATGCCGAAAAAAGCTGTCGTCGGAACGTTTGTGAAGGAAATCGACAGTATTGCACCTC
>Ga0214481_100213_pt1 | contig 30239 bp, 20 predicted proteins | sample M1_20Mar14CPVII9_4_FD_165057 | JGI IMG/M metagenome (GOLD analysis project Ga0214481, IMG submission 165057) | Marine eukaryotic communities from Monterey Bay, California, United States - M1_20Mar14CPVII9sort6BwellG10 | ecosystem: Environmental > Aquatic > Marine > Unclassified | place: USA...
TCAGAGACAGAATTGTCCGGCCGAGATCATGGCAACTTATCAGGTGCATGCCAGAAGGTCATTGAGTGCTTATATATCATCCTGCCATCCTATAATATGTATTTAATCACCTTTTGACACAATTCAGCCCTTGCTTTCATCTTAGGATGATGACCATCAAGAGAAGATGCTGCGATGACTTAACAATGCTCTAAATACCAGGCCGGCATTGTGGCTGGCCGAGATCTCAGCCGGCAGACGACAGACGTGACATCTCATTTGGTCATCATCCTAAGATGAAAGCTAGGGCTGAACTGTGTCAAAAGATGATTAAATACATATTATAGGATGGCAGGATGATATATAAGCACTCACTGACCTTCTGGCATGGTCACTGCTCCTGATAAGTTGCCATGATCTCGGCAGGCCGAGATTTGTGGCTGGCCGAGATCTCAGCCGGCAGACGGCAGACTTGACATCTCATTTGGTCATCATCCTAAGATGAAAGCAAGGGCTAAAATGTGTCAAAAGGTGATTAAATACATATTAGAGGATGGCAGGATGATATATAAGCACTCACTGACCTTTTGGCATGGTCACTTCACCTGAGAAGTTGCCATGATCTCGGCCGGCCGAGATTTGTGGCTGGCTGAGAACTGGCCGGCCGACTTGACATCTCATTTGGTCATCATCCTAAGATGAAAGCAAGGGCTGAATTGTGTCAAAAGGTGATTAAGCACATATTATAGGATGGCAGGATGATATATAAGCACTCACTGACCTTCTGGCATGGTCACTGCACCTGATAAGTTGCCATGATCTCGGCAAGAATAAAGAGAGATTAATCGTTTGATTATACTTGTTTAGGATTGGTTATATATACCTCTGTGTATATCTCCGAACTAACACGGCAAACAAGGGGACCTAGTAGTTCTGCCCAAGCGCTGCAGACGAATGGGAAACCCCTCCACCAGCATACGCCCTTATTGGCCCCCGTCGAGGGGAATCTATTGATATAATTTAAGCCTATAAAATCCACCATACCATTACTTTTCACCGCGCGCCGGTCCACATTTTGCAATTTTGATGCCAATGACCACTTATGATATATTATAGTACTACCCGCAATACAACCACTACAGCGGATATATCAATTGTTCTCTTATGGCCTGACAACCCATTAAGAGCGAATTCCTGCCTTGGTCGCTGCCTGGAGGTTAATAAGCTACAGCGATGCCTATCATGCATACCAACAATTAATTCATTATTTCTGTACAAACTCCTACCTCTATTGGTTTACCTCCACCCGGACCACTACGGGAGGTTAACATTGCAATAGAGAGGGAATAATAACTGCCATCAAGGCTATTGGTCCGATAATCACCGAAATTTAATTACGCATCCTACAATTCTACATAACATATTAAATAACAACAAACTCTCTTTATCCAGAACAGGGAAAACAGGCAGAACAGCCGATCTATACAATATATTAATGTTGCAGCACCCAGAGATCTGCTTGTAATCACATTAGTATTTTGTTTGGAAAATAAACGGTTACCTGTATTATTAGTTTGCAACTCGTGGTGGACGATTTGCACTTTGTTTGAACTAATAATACAATCCGCAGGATTAAAGGAGGCCAACATATGGAGGATTAATCTCTGGGACGTCCTTAATTAATTGTTTGTTTTTAATTGAGGAGTCTTTCATTTTGGAGGTATAAGTAATTTGGATGAACCCCCTTGTGGAACAGTAGAGATGCTAGTTATATTTCAAGATTATCATTAGCCTTGACAGCTACAGTGTTACAAAACTAAGGCATAACACATTGGAAGAGAAAATGGATTGATTGTTGGATTGATACTTTTGTTGAGTGGCCTGAAACTTTATACGTAAGCCACAAAACTTTCCAACCACCAACTGCACCAATAGATGATGTTTAATGGTTGCTAATAAACCCATCTGGTGTGGGCGGTCCCACACACCCCAATCACTGCAACCCAATGACATCTAGTTCACTCTAGACCTAAAAAGTTAATAAACTAAGGATGAAAACTGAACTGAACTGAACTGATCTCGGCAGGCTGAGATTTGTGGCTGGCCGAGATCTCAGCCAGCAGACTTGACATCTCATTTGGTCATCATCCTAAGATGAAAGCATGGGCTGAATTGTGTCAAAAGGTGATTAAATACATATTATAGGATGGCAGGATGATATATAAGCACTCACTGACCTTCTGGCATGGTCACTGCACCTGATAAGTTGCCATGATCTCGGCAGGCCGAGATTTGTGGCTGGCCGAGATCTCAGCCGGCAGACGGCAGACTTGACATCTCATTTGGTCATCATCCTAAGATGAAAGCAAGGGCTAAAATGTGTCAAAAGGTGATTAAATACATGTCATAGGATGGCAGGATGATATATAAGCACTCACTGACCTTCTGGCATGGTCACTGCACCTGAGAAGTTGCCATGATCTCGGCCGGCCGAGATTTGTGGCTGGCCGAGAACTGGCCGGCTGACTTGACATCTCATTTGGTCATCATCCTAAGATGAAAGCAAGGGCTGAATTGTGTCAAAAGGTGATTAAGCACATATATTATAGGATGGCAGGATGATATATAAGCACTCACTGACCTTCTGGCATGGTCACTGCACCGGATAAGTTGCCATGATCTTGGCCAGTCAAGATTTGTGGCTGGCTGAGAACTGGCCGGCCGACTTGACATCTCATATGGTCATCATCCTAAGATGAAAGCAAGGGCTGAATTGTGTCAAAAGGTGATTAAATACATATTAGAGGATGGCAGGATGATATATAGCACTCACTGACCTTCTGGCATGGTCACTGCACCTGAGAAGTTGCCATGATGAATCTCAGCCGGCCAAGATTTGAGGCTGGCCGAGAACTGGCCGGCCGACTTGACATCTCATATGGTCATCATCCTAAGATGAAAGCAAGGGCTGAATTGTGTCAAAAGGTGATTGAATACATATTATAGGATGGCAGGATGATATATGCACTCACTGACCTTCTGGCATGGTCACTGCACCTGAGAAGTTGCCATGATCTCGGCCGGCCGAGATTTGTGGCTGGCCGAGAACTGGCCGGCTGACTTGACATCTCATATGGTCATCATCCTAAGATGAAAGCTAGGGCTGAATTGTGTCAAAAGGTGATTAAATACATATTATAGGATGGCAGGATGATATATAAGCACTCACTGACGTTCTGGCATGGTCACTGCACCTGAGAAGTTGCCATGATGAATCTCGGCCAGCCAAGTTTTGTGGCTGGCCGAGAACTGGCCGGCCGACTTGACATCTCATATGGTCATCATCCTAAGATGAAAGCAAGGGCTGAATTGTGTCAAAAGGTGATTGAATACATTTTATAGGATGACAGGATGATATATAAACACTCACTGACCTTTTGGTATGGTCACTGCACCTGAGAAGTTGCCATGATGAATCTCGGCCGGCCGAGATTTTGAGATTTGTGGCTGGCCGAGAACTGGCCGGCCGACTTGACATCTCATATGGTCATCATCCTAAGATGAAAGCAAGGGCTGAATTGTGTCAAAAGGTGATTAAATACATATTATAGGATGGCAGGATGATATATAAGCACTCAATAACCTTCTGGCATGCACCTGCTAATAAGTCAGCCGCTGAGATCTCTCAGCTCTCTGAGATTTGTTGCTTGCCAACTTTCTGATAGCTTGGCAGGCCAACAAGACATCTCTGATTCTTTACTTGCAGTTCTGAGTTTCTCTTTTCTTATCCATAGCAGTGAGAGTTTTCCACCACTATAGTAAGTTGTTAGTTGTTGGCAGAGCTGCCTGCTTAGATTTTGAAGGAAAAAGGATCCGTGATTGACGAGTCACTGATCATCTCTCATCTTAGGATTTCGACAAACACAAATCACAAACAACAGACCATGAACCGGTAATACTAGCAAATAAACAACAACAAACAATAAACAGAAGGCTTTATTAATACGCTATACAACCCTCTATTAATACGATATAAATAATCCAATACATATAAAATAATGGCAACAGCAGTAGCAATGCCCCTATCCGCCCTACCAACATCCAATAATAATCAAACACCAATTGCCACGGCCTCTGGTCTTCTAGCATTACTATCCGAGCCAGATACTACACTAGTTTCACATGCATTAACTAAATTATTATCAGTTGTCGACACATTATGGCATGAGGTTGCCGAGTCGCTACCAGATTTGGAGGCAATTGCCGAGGGTGGTGCAATTTCATCTGAAGGTGATGACGATGTTGCAATGAGTGGTGGCGATATATACGACGAGGCAACGAAACAAACTGCCGCGGCGTTGGCATCACGTGTATTCTTCCATTTAGAGGAGCCACGTCAAGCATTACGGTTAGCGCTGGATAGTGGAGATACATATTTTAATGTTTTATCACCAAGTAGTAAGGATATGGCATATGTTGAACGGTTGGTGAATGCTGCCATTGGTGAATATGTTAAACGTAAGCAGAAGGAATTTGATGGTGTCGATGATAACGATATTGTTGAGGAGGAGAAGAAGGAGGAGGATGAAGAGGAGGAATTGGATATGGAAAAATTACACAATGTTGTCCAATTAATGTTCCAACGTTGTTACACTGACGGTTCATACGGACATGCATTGGGTGTTGCATTCGAGGCACGGGAGGTTATCAAGGTACAAGAAATATTGGATAAATTATCTTCATCGGGTATGGATGCTAATGATATTGTTGAGACACTCAAATATGCACTGTCTAGTGCACATACATTAATCCCATCAAAAACATTCCGTGCCAAGGCATTAGAATTGATTGCAGTATCATTAACAAAGGTATTTGAGGATACGTCAGTTTCAATAACTGCTAAACGGAATGCGGCCTTTACATTGGCACTATGTCGTCAGTTGTTGGGAGATTCCAAGTCTGTGGGCACCATTATTGTACAATTAATTGATGGTGAGAGTGATGATTCAGCATTATTGGGATTACAATTATGTTTTGATATTGTTGATTCGGGTGATCAGGCATTTGTTAATTCAGTGGCTGGATGTTTACCCAAGCAGCAGGAAAGTAGTGAATCTACTGCGGTAGTTGAGGGGGAAGAAAAGGTTGAGGTTGTTGAGGCATCAGTTAAACGTTCCGAGGCTACATGGACACACTTTACCAACGCCCATCGTATATTAACCGGAGGGTTCACATCTGAACTTTCCTTATCGTTCTTATACAAGAATTCAAATTCTGATAAATTGATAATGTCAAATCTCAAAAAGGCATTAGAAGAACGTGCCATGAGTCGTAATTCGGTATTACATAATTGTGCTGTAACTACACATGGGTATTTGAATGCTGGTACCACAGATGATTCATTCTTGAGGGATAATTTGGATTGGATGAAGAAGGCTAGTAATTGGTGAGTATAATATGAATGGGGTTGTTGCTCCTTTAAATGTTTTGTGAGTATGATATGCTCATGAATACCTCGTATATCCATTATACTTTAGGGCTAAATTCTCGGCTACTGCTTCCATGGGTGTCATTCATGCTGGCCATACCACGGAGGCTATGACGTTACTTGAACCCTATCTCCCACCTTCGGCACCAGCTGGTGATCCCAATGCTGCTCATCCTACTGTCAGCAACACTGGCGGATACGCCGAGGGTGGATCATTATATGCCCTAGGACTTATCCACGGCAGTCACGCTGGATCCTCCACATCGAAGCGTTTGGAGGCTAGTCAATTCCTTCGTAATCATTTACGTAATTCCCATGCCAATGAAGTTATTTCTCATGGAGCCGCGTTGGGTGTTGGATTGACAAGCTTTGGTTCAGGAGATTTGAATGTTGTGAATGAACTTAAGGAGCTGTTGTACACAGACTCTGCTGTAGCTGGTGAGGCTGCCAGTATTGCCATGGGTATGGTTCTCGTTGGTAGTGGTGCTGGTAATGCTGCATCTTCTGCCAACGAGGAGCTGGGTGAAATTGTTGCCGAACTACGCAACTACTCTCGTGAGACACACCACGAGAAGATTATCCGTGGTATTGCAATGTGTTTGGCACTTGTCAACTTTGGACAAGAGGAGAATGCTGATGCAACGATCGATGAGATGCGTGGTGATCGTGATCCCGTCATTCGATACGGGGCAATGTATGGTTTAGCGTTGGCATACTGTGGCACTGGATCAAACAAGGCTATTCGTATTTTACTCCATACAGCCGTGAGTGATGTTAGTGATGATGTTCGAATGGCAAGTGTTATTGGATTGGCGTTGGTATTACATAAGACACCTGAACGTGTCCCCGAGTTAGTCCGTCTATTGCTCGAAAGTTTCAACCCTCACGTCCGTTATGCTAGTTGTATGGCCGTGGGTATTGCTATGGCAGGTACTGGAGATGCCGAGAGTGTGGCCTTGTTGGAACCCATGCTTACAGATATGGCAGATCATGTTCGACAAGGAGCATTACTTGGAACGGCCATGATTTACATGCAACAGAGTGATACCTGTAATCATCGCAAGATCAAGACATTCCGGGAAAAGTTGTCATCTCTTATTAGTGACAAGCATCAAACTACGTTGACTAAGATGGGCGCCATTATGTCAATGGGCCTAATTGATGTTGGTGGACGCAACTGCGCCTTGTCTCTTGGATCACGTAATGGCTTTACAAAGATGACAAGTGCTGCCGGGTTAGTCCTCTGGCTTCAACACTGGCACTGGTACCCTCTTATGCACATGCTAAGCCTTGCCGTAACCCCCACTGTCACCATTGGCCTTAACAAGGACTTCAAATATCCCAAAAAGTTTGAGATTCAGTGCAATTCCAAACCAAGTGTATTTGCATACCCCAAGAAGTTGGAAGAGAAGAAGGAAGTCGAGAAGAAACGTGTCGAGACTATTGAATTATCGGCTACTGCCAAGAATAAGGCACGATTGGCAAGGAAGAAGGCGAAGGAGGATGCAGAGTCAGGAGAAGGCGGCGGCGATGGTGCTTCCATGGAAGTCGACAAGAAAGAAGAGTCCAAAGATGCTGATAAGAAAGAAGATAAGGAAGATAAGGCTGAAGGCATGGATGTGGATGGCGATGAAAATGCCAAGAAGAAGGAAGAGTCAGAAGAGGTGGAGGACAAGCCAAAAAAGAAGAAGCGTGAGCCAGAACCAACCTCTTTCCGTATTACCAACCCAGCAAGAATCACTACCGCTCAGGCGAATGTATGTGCATTTGACTTGGACCAACGCTATCGCCCAATCCGTCCCGAGGAGAAGCCATACGGTGTTATTATGCTTACAGATTCTACGCCTGGTGAAGATGAAGATTTGGGCGCTGTGAAGACTCCTGCAGAAGAAGATGAAGCAGATCCTCCGGAGGCATTTGAATGGACGCCCCCTGGCCATCCTGACCATCCTGATACAACTGTAGGCAAGGAAGTGACTTCTGCTACTGATGCTGGTACCGATGACAAGAAGGATGAGTCTAAACCAGAAGCTACAGCCGAGTAACTTTGGTTAACAAGATAGTAGTAATGTAGAGGAGAACTAAGGAAAGATAAAAACCCTTTTTATTGATAGACTTCATCACATTGCCTACTGTTAGCTTTCTTCCTTTGCGTCTACCTATGTGTATCTGTACTGTCTGGCTGTACGATGTTATACTTTTGATTGTGCGAACCCGTGACGCTCGACGAGAGAAGGCAATTCATGAAGTTTGTTTGACGGCGATTCATGATGATAATATGTTGAAATACCCATACTTTATAGCATGGTCACTACTTTTTGCAATACTGATATCCACCACGACGTCGTTCAGCCCGGTCAATTTCGTTGGGAGTAGTTTTATTATACATCATCATGATAATGACATCACAAACAAATTGTTGATGGTTGATGATAGTGCTACTGACATCAGTGATACATTTACCACCCACCATCAACGCAATATCATTGTATTATGCCATAATGTATCACAAGATACTGCCGATGGGATCTTTGATGTGAACAATTTACTCAAGGGAAGAATAGATGTATTAGCTCGTTGTATAACTTCGTCGCTGTGGCGATCAAAGCTTTGTCTAAATTAGTAGTCTAGTTACATTGTTCGGCAAGATAGACTCACTAGAAACCTAATCTTCCTCTTCGTTCCCTTTTCCTCAGGGTGCAGGAAGCAAGCCACGTTTCTTCCTATCATGAAGCGTCAATATTGAAATTGAATCACTGCGATGTGACTCATTTACTGGACACATATCACATTTGCAGCTTGTACATGATGGAATTACATAGAGCATTTCGGTTGATATCTTACGTGTGTAGTATGTATCAACAGGATCACTATATCGATCGGTTTCCCTGACTACAATGCCTTTGCTGCCGTTCTGAAGGTTTATTGCGCCTCTGCCTGGCACAAACTTTCCAGGGTGTAGTTCTTTGAGTTTATCCTCAATTACATTTACACGATCATTTGAAGAAGTTGTAAAGACTAGCTCTGAATATTGATCATCTTCACTTGCTTTGTAGAGTTCAACAGGTTGACCTTTTGCTCCTTTCTTCATGTTGACACAGCCCGCACCCTCCTTGCTAATCGTCTGAGTAGTTTGACGTTGTTTGTCAATATCACACTTAGGACAATGAACAAGGATCGAATGAGGCCCCCCTGCATCCACATTCTTCAAGCCGTGGTACATGTCAAGTCGAGCGTTGTCCTTTGTTGCTATGAATTTGTCAATCCTTCCCTCCTTATCCTCATCAGACATATTAGCAATGCCAGCCTTGGTACCAGCCTTGGTATTTTCTCTATGCTTCTCCTCGTCCATCATCAAACGAGGAGTGCTCCGAATAAACATTTCCGTCTTGGGATCATTCGGATCGAAAACATAATCATTCTGAAGAATCTTGCCATAATATGTACCACTTGTTTTCAATTGAACTATGGAGTGTTCTTCTCGTGTCCCATACCTAGATGCACATGGGTGTACAATACCACCAAGTCCAAGTCTAACTTGATCAACCATACTTGCATCAACCATAGCAAGATTATCTTGATAGAATGGGTATGCTTCTCCAAATAAGGCAACTGATACCAAATTAGGAAATAGTTGTGTCACGGCCTTGACATACTCCACTACAAAGAGACGAGACTCCTTACGAATCTTCAGATATGTCTCATGTTCCTCGCCATTCTCATTCATTCCAGCTGGAAATCCGTATGGACAAATACTAACAACTGCTGTCGTTCCCATTATCAAAGGAAAAGTAGAGTCTTGTCCAACACTTTGAGTCATAGAGAGTATACTCGACTCTTGATGAGTTAAAGTGTTCATGGTGGAGTTGTGTGGTGCACTTGCAGGCCCGATGCCGCGGAGGACGCCATGTACAGCCTGATCAGGACTTACAGGATGATGAAGAATACACAACCTTGTCACTGACTCAACAGCTGGTGCCTTGCTGTCAACACCAACAAAGGAGACGCCGTTCTCCTCTCCAATCTTGATCAATTCCAAAGCTGACGGTAATGTTCTCCCAACCTTCCTAACGGCATCATTCTCATTCCATCGATAGGCTTTATCGGGTAAGGGTGTACCCTTGATGATATGCTCAAACAAGGATCGACTTGGATTGGGGTTTTCCGATAATTGACGTGGGACAATTGGCCTGGATGTTGGGAGAAAGGGAAGCTTCTTCTTCTTCTTTGGGTGCGAGCACTTAACAGAGATGACAGTACGATGTTCTTCCGTCATGTAGTCGATTGGTAACTCATCGCTCTCCTCTGGGAAACCTTCAAAGTCACTTGTGTGTAGGATGGGTGAATGATAGATGAAACAGGCAAATGATGTGAGATGTGATGTAACGTTATATGAATGTAGCAAGGGCAGAAACAACGACTCACTTCACTTGGCAATCAAGGCAAGAGTTCCAAGGTGCCTGACCCTTTGATTCCCATCTGCTACACGCGACAAGTCCACAGTTTACATCCCCATCGTCTGCACGATCACACATTGTTGGTTTTTTCTTGTTCAACTCCTTGATGGTGAATATCTTGGTCAACTCCCACTCCACCTCATCACCAGATGTTGGTTGCTTCTCTTCCCCCTTGTCAGGTTGCTTGGTGGCGGCAGCAGCAGCAGCAGCAGCAGCAGCAGCAGCAGCAGCAACACGTGCAGATGATCGAGTAGGAGCTGTTGCCTTCGGAGCAGAGGTAGATTTCTTCTTGGGCTTAGTCGTCGCAGCAGAAGATAGAGCTGAAGTACTATTGTTGGTGAGTAGTCCCAACTTCCTCAAACGCTTTTGATTCCTCTTGATGTTGAATTTACGTAACAATTCGTATTCGGATAAGCCTTCGTCGTTATCAGATTCATCGACATCTGAATCATCATCCGAATCATCATCTGATTTCGATTCATGATCACTGCTTTCCTACGTAAATATAAATGAATGATATAGAATGGTTAGCAAACGATACAATCGTATAATAAATCAACACACACACACACACTTACATCATTCCCTTCATCCCTCTGTTTCATCTCAACAACACTCTCATCTGCCTCCTGCATATCCATATCACCATCTTCAACACCAGAACATAAAGTAGCGGTACTACCACGATCACTGTTTGTTGATTGTGCAGAGGATACTTCATCTTCATTGGCAGCAGAAGGAGAAGAAGAAACAGACGCATCATCACTCCCTCCCCCAAAATCAATACTGTCATCCAGATCAACTTTGGATTTCTTACTTCCGTAAGGCATAAGGCTAGTATCTGCAAAGTTATTGTTCACAATGAAGGACGGTTTCTGTACGATACGCAACCATGTGGAACTAACGCCAGATAAACGTCCTTCATTATCGTCATCATCTGATTCATCCGATCCATCATCACTGCTTTCATCTGTTTGAGGATTGGCTGGAGAAGCAGAAGACTAGAATACAATCCATATGTTAGTTCATATCAAACCACAGAGAAAAAGTCAAATTTGTTAGCAAACATACCTCGTTTCGCATATGACTCATCTCGACATCGTCATTATAAATTGGAAATGTCTCAGAATGCTTGGCCTCCATCGCTGCGCGTTTTCCTTCAAGTTCTGCCTCCATCGCTGCACGTACATCCTCCATCTCTTGCTCAAACTTGGCCCTATCTTGAGCCAACTTGAGCTCCTTCATCTGGTAAATGCACTCTTTGGCTTGGATACTCTGTTGCGTGGGCAGATTCATAGAAAGTGCACACTCTAGATCCTCAATTGCCTCCACTGCATGGTTCAATTCGAACCTCGCGTGTCCCCTACGGAATAGTGTAGCCTTCCTATCATCATCTGATAGACTAGTCTCCAGTATTGCCGTATTGGAAACTACAACAGCGTCCCAAAGCCCTAAACTTGCTTGAATATTGGCCATACTAACGAGAGCATCAATATTATCTGGATTGGTTTCACATGCCTTGATGTAAAAGTCAAGAGCAGCTTGGTGATCCCCCTGAGTATAGACAATGTCACCACTGATCTTGAGTTCATTGGACTTGGTAGAAATTTGTTCACGTAGACGATTGCGGTATACCTCTAATGCCTCTCCAACTCTATCGGGAAGTTGATGATTAAGAGCTCCATTTAGATCTTGAACCACATCCGGAAAGTTACCGAGCATTGAGTTGGCTAGTGCCCGACGAGCAAATGCTAATCCCATATCCCTACTTGACAGATCGAGCTCAAGACATTGTGTACTGAAAGCAACAGAATCTTCCCATCCACGTGAATGAAGGAAGAACAAAGAGAATCCTTGGATGGCAACACTATCAGTATGATCATTATACAATACACGGGTGAAGATATCATTTGCTACTTTGAGTCGCTTATTGGATAGTCGTAGCGGTTGTACTTTGCTATCGACATCCAAGAGGAGCGCGACCCCAGCACATATATTGAATTCTTCACTCTCTTTAAACACTGCTAAAATATTTTCAGCAGTCTTTGTATAAACACTACTTTGATCCGCTGTTTCATCTACGTTAAAAGAATAAACTAAAGGTGAGGACTTGGATTTATATCATTAAATAATGAAATTAATGTAGCAAACATATACTTACCACTAACATTACTATTATTCGCACCGTGCTTTCGGGAATTGTTGTCCCTCACGATGGATGCTGCATTTGATTCATTAGCTTTTGAGAAATAAAACAAATAATATGATATGTTATTGATTGATTGAATTAATGACAAACTAATATATAGCACAATCAGCTTACCATTTATTAATTGTAATAAATTACTATCTTCGCCACTATTTGTTGTGGTTTTAGTAGAATTGGCAACGCCAACCTCTTCTGTCTTTATCTTCTTTATTTCATTTTCGTTATTATCAACACTATTATTTTCGTTATCTCCGTCATTTCTTTTCCTCCTTCTGTTTGAATCTCGGTCTTCTATATCCATGATTAACAGTGATTGTTAATATGGTTTGCGTGGCTGTAATTGATGTGGGTTGATTATGGTAGTATTGGCAACATCTCGATGATAGGGAGAGTGTGTTGATTTTTGAGTGTGAGTCGAGCTTAGAGTGTAGAGCTATTTTTTGGCGTCCCACCGGACACCACACTACTACAATTTGCAATAAGTGTATCATCTTATACAATAACTATATATAGTCGCCACTACAATAATGCACCTACAACTCTTCATTGATAAAACATACTTTGTTCATTCCCCCAATCAACAAACTCTTATGTCACAAATCTCCCTATAAGATTTCATATAAGAAGGAAGGGGTATGCATGTAGTATTGTATCGTACAACATCATAAATAAGTGGAATTGATGGTGATGGTATTCGCAGGTAACACTTACAGCGGCGTCAGACTTCTAATAGTATACGTTCCAATACAGCTGTTTATCTGATGTTATTTCCACACAATATCACTGTCGAAGTTCAAGGATCATGTATGAGATCTCTAACACCGGATGAAAGAACGACAGCTTTGTATCTTCAGCGTACATTGTGGAGTGATGATTCTTACTTTGAATCAAACATAACAACTTTACCAACATTGCAAAAGAGATACACTTATCAACAATCTACTCAAATGTCTGATGAAAAGAAGATATGGATGGAAGTCAAAGGACGGAATAAACTAATAGATCGAATACGAACTGCTCACAAGAGGAAGAAACCACTTCAGGGATTTATTTTGCATGACAATGATTCACTTCAAGCTCGTTTAAAGCAGATTGTGGATAATGAAGATGATGAACATACTGTTTATATGTTGAGTGAAACGGGAGATCCATTGTGGGATGTCTTGGAAGAGAGTTCTAAGCTTACTGTGAAGACAAACAATGGGCACAGAAGAAGTAGACAGACAACAACACTCATTCTTGGGAATCAAATTGGATACTCTGCAGATGATGAGAGTCTTCTCTTGCAGTCACCAATAGTGCAAGAAGTATCTCTTGGACCTTTATCACTCCTTACAAGTCAGTGCATTACGATAACACATCATTACTTAGATAGATATGAATCATTATAAATAATTCTTATATTTCCCTTCACATAACTGCACGTGACGATATCCTTTTCACATCTCTATTATATTGAAATGATACACATCTCAGCTCTCTATCTGCCTCATACACATCTACAACACAATAGAATCATACGCTTACTTCCAAATCTGAAAGCTACATATATTATGTATTACGTACTGTATATACACTCTCATAAAGGTATCCTTTGGTTCCTCCCCCGCCCGCCAAACTTACGGATGAGCACAAAGTTAGTAGGTAGTGCACCCTCTCTTCTCTAGATCTACTATCTACTACAGATTAAATACTGCAGGTCAATACAGTCACTTAGGCTATTTAACTTGGTGGAGGTGATAGAGGAGGGCAACCAATCTTATTTTTTGAGGTATGTCATATGTCATTTTTATTTTTTATGTATGTACCATACTATACGATGTACAGATCTAATCCATCGTGGTATTGAAAACCTAACCATAAACCTAACTCCACAGTTTTGTTTAAGAAGAAAGCTGTCTAGAGCCAACATGTTCAGCAGTGATATTCTTCCACTACATCAAATTGGCAACATGCTAATGGGCATGAACCTCAACGTGAGTTTTATTTATATAATACAACACGATGCAATATACATATTATATCATTGTTCAATTACTTATTAACTACAGGTCGCAACAATATCATGTATTATTTTATATCATGTAACTAACACACACATTGTTCAATTACTTATATTACATGTTGCAAATCGTATATACTCTTTAATAGATTTCGAAAAGTGATGATCTCATGAATAAAGCAACTACATTGAAGGAGGACGGTACTAAAGAATTCAAGGATGGTAATTATATTGCTGCGGCAGAGTTATATAAGAAAGCTGCTAAACTCATTTGTTGGCATTCACTGTCAGATGAAGATGTAGATATGTACATTAAATGTTGGGGAAATGCATCAATGTGTTATGTCAAGACGAAGTCATGGTCTGATGCCATTGATTGTTGCAATCGTGTGTTCAACAAATTTCCAGATAAGGCAAAGACGAACATCAAATTATTGTACCGGAGGGGATTAGCAAAGATGCACGAAGGAGAGTGGAAGGATGCAAAGATGGATCTACTTGCAGCATATGAACTTGATAGTAAGAACAAAGATGTGCACAGAGCAATCAAAGATCTCAAAGAAAAGGTTGCCGAGTCAAAGAAGAAGGAGCAATCACAATTCGAGGGTATTTTTGGGAAACTCAGCGTTTATGATGACAAGTCCTTCAACATACTTTTGGTAGCGACTTCCAAGGGGGACGAGTTGATCAATTTCCCTGATACTGTCTTGGCAACGATTGCTGAGTATATGACTAAGACTGAACGTGCCATAACAGCTGTGGCCATGACAGCCTCATCATCATCATGGGAGAAATCCAATTGGCAAAAGGAACCTTCGGAAGCAAGTAAGATTATCATCGCCGCCAAACCATTGAAGGAGATTAAAGTCGAATACGGCAGTACATTTACCTATCAGCATCGGCAACAGCAACGGGCACGTCAAAAATCATACCAATGGGACTTCTTTGATCTAGAAGACATCACGACAATGTTAGCAGCAAGGCTAAAAGATGCCGATATTGGTGCTTTATTGGTTTGTATTGATGCAGTCAAGACAATCAAGAGACTGAAAATAAAAGATTGTGTGCGTATCACAGGAAGTGGGCTTGAACCTTTGCGAGGTTCCACTGTTATTGAGCAGATTGACCTAAGCCTTGCAGGCAGCAGTACTACTTCAAATGAAAGTTCAGAGTTGTTCTATCCACCAGCCCTTTCTGAAGCCGTCGTAGTGCCAATTCTGGATAGCATCATTGAAGATGACAGGAGTGTCTTGAAACATGTGCAGTTGCCAAAGAAGTGGAGATTAGAGGCGAACACAGTACTCACTCAATTCCTCGTCAGGTACAATCGTTTTTTGAATGGCCGTGAACTGACTTGCTGTAATAAACACAGGTACAATGAGCCGCCATGTGGTGCAACTTGTAATTGCGCCGATGAGGATCCTTGGGTTCCCAGGGAAGGATTGCATTATGGAATTCAGCAACATTCTTGCTATGAATGCAACAAACAATACTGTGGGGAACACAAGTGGATGGTCGAGCATGTCTGTGAGATCTGTGAAAAGGTATGTTTTCATTTTCATGTCTTACTTGTTTGAGAGTGTGCATTGCACTCATCATCTCTTCTACTCTCGTTGCAGGTATCATGTCTAGATTGCAACAAAACAACCGTTTGTGATAGTTGCTACAAGACATTATGCTTCAAATGTACAAGTATTGCGTATTGCGAGAGCTGCGACAGAGATATCTGTGGTGACTGTTCTCTATCCTTCTGGTGTGAAGGGTGTGAAGAAATGAATTGTGAAGAGTGTTCCCCTCACATTTTCTGTAGCAAGAAGGGTTGTACTCAGGGGAACTGCACTGAATGTTCTGATAACGACGATGATGACGAATGGGCTGTAAAGAACTGCTATGCATGTGATTCATCTTTCTGCCCTGAACACTTCTTGTCGGAATTAACAGTGGGGGTTTGCGAGGGATGTGACGAAAGGGCACTTCCATTGATCATGAAAAAGAGGAACGCATCTCTTGATGAGCTAAACGAGTTGAAGAAAGTGCTTGGCCATACTGACAAGTTTGTGACCGATGATGATGATGACATCTCAAAGATTGTGGAAGAGCAAAAGAAGCTTCAGACACAGTTTGATGTACTCTACAGCTCTGCAACACCCGATGAGAAGAAGAAGTTCGACGAGAGGAATTGTGTCTGGGTATGAGATTCGCAAGGTTAGGCTGCCGTTAGTAATGCAACAACAAGGGGGACAAAATGGGGGAACACAAATGACGAGAGTAAGAAGTAAAGTTAGCAATTGACTCATTCATCATACACATGACATGATATAGAACTTAACTCTCTATCTGCCCCGAACATATCTCTTCAACACAGTAGAATCACAGTAGAATCAACGTTTGGATCTATCTAATACTCACTTCTTAAACCAATTTATTCATTAGATATTCTCTATCTGCCCCGACTGCATCTCTACACCACAGTAGAATCTATCAACCCCTCTTCACCTCTTCATTCCACTTTAACCTCTTTTCCATTGGTGGTATTCTATGCCATGTGACGGTATCCTTCTCAGCAAAATAGGTAATGTGAATTAATCATCCATTTCATCTTTCTTCTGCAGCTCTTCTAATGCTAATCATCTTGCCGGAGGAAAGGATAAGCTCATTCATAAGTGAAACAGGTTCTAAAGCTCTTCTCATCTCCAGTTTTATGTGTATTCCAAATCAATAATATCAAATAATATTGATACATATCTACAACACAACTATCATGAGCTCAAAAAAGTTGAAAGTATGTCCATCATCAATACGCAAACTAAAGTTAGAAGCAACCTTTCATCCAAAGTTTGACAATGAAGGTCCAGCTACTGAGATACGTACAAAGATGCTTACCAAAGTTGCATCAAATGAGGGCTATATCGAGGCATCATTAAAACATTCTGGTTCATTACTATTATGGAGTGGTGGAGAATATTTTTATAGTAAGAATTCTACCGATAATGTATTTACCAAAGTTGGTATGATATTACTAAGGCAGCACTTTTCAAGATGCTTTGGTAGTATCAAGGGAAGTCAGGAATATAGACGCTGTAGTGATTATATACGGAAGAATAGATTAACATGTTCGTTTGAGGTAGTAACATCTGTTCTTGGTCATCATGGCGAGATACCAAAAAGAGATTATCTTATACTGATTGCAGTGGCAGATAGAAGTGATGGTAAAGGAAGGTTCTATTCAACCAGTGAATTAGTAAAATTTGCACATCAGTTTCGTCTACCTCATAATGATACTTGGGTATTCTCTTCAACTACAACATGTGAGGCATTATTTCAAACATATGATGATATGAGAGAGACCGGAACGGCTACATCAATTACCAATCAATTGGATCAAATTATAGCACAAGATGTGGAAGAAGACTGTACCAAAGTTTCATCATTATATCCACATGTAATTTTTCAGGGTGATATCTTGGAAGGGATTGTCATTCGATATGTTTCATATACAGATACTGTTGGCGAGAAAAGCAGCAACCTCGACGAAATGAAAGAGCTTTGTACTGCATCAAATGAACTGCTACAAAGAGTACCCCCATCTCAGACAATGGGACAGGCCCCAAACATATCAAAATGTATTCATATCGAGAATGTTGATCTCCGAGCACTCTTAGAAGCATCAAAGGGTGACTTTGAATTAAAGGTTGAGAGTGTCAACCAACACCTTGGTGGTCCACCTCGTCGAAAAGTTGAATGGTTTAACAATACAGAGGGAAACGAAGCGAGAACAACTGCAATAACATGTATTGATATTATAAGCGTGGCGAATGAAATACTCTCAGCATCTTCAACCAACAAGCATGATCAAGAAACATTGGCAATTGCAAAATTGATTCAAACCCTTGACGAACTAAAGATAAATGTATCCTACCAAGTATTCAAGGAACGGCAAGGATGGAGCAATGATAGAAAGGAAAGATGTCTCTGCATTTTGCATATTCGAGACGACTCTTCATTTGGAAAGTATAATACATATCTGAGACAAGAGAATTGTGATGGTATGATGTTATATCGAGGATTTTGCATAGAGCTTGTATCAAATGTCAATAGTGATGATATGCATGACAATTTGAATGAGCTTTGGAGTGTGTACACATCTCTGTCTGGAGATAATGATGATAACACAACCAATACAAACAAAGAAGAGGAGCTCATGCTCAAAATGAAGTTTTTGCCATACATGGTTCGTACCTTTATCTGCCGCAATGGACTTTCAATTCTCCGACAATCTGGTATCGCCACGTTTGAAAATCATGCCGTTACTCAACTAGTAAAGTGGGGAGTATCAGATGCCTCAGTGAGAAAGTGGGTGCCTTTCTTCAAAGGTTGGGCAAGGTATTGCTCATCACCAGATGCAAATTTGCCTCAGTTGACTGAAAAGACATATTTACATCATTACAACAAGTACGACGAGTTATATGCTAGCGGTATGTTCAACCCTACTGATCAAACATCGTCATTCCCAGGTCTGATAGTAGTAGTTGGTCTTTCCAAGGATAAGCTCGGGACTCTCTCACAAGCGATATCAAAAGTATTAAACTGCTCAAAAGTGACTGATGATATAAACAAAATCACAGATAAAGATGTATTACTGGCAATGCAGCCATCGGGTGGCTTGGTTTCTGTTGCCGGAATCGATTCTGGTTGTAGGAACATACGCAAGCTTGCACGACAAAATCATGAAGCTATCTATATTATTATGATTGAAGGAGAAGATGTCTCTAAGCAATCAGATGTCAATGTAAAAAAGATGAAAGGCATGACAGAATCCTGGAAGAAGACCAAGTGCAACATGTTATTTGACCTTCCAAAAGAAAGCACTATACAACCAGATATAAAAACAACCATTGAATACTTGCATACGAATAATGCTGCAAAGGAGGTCATGTCAAAGTTGAAAAGCTGCTTGAAAGATAGCTCCAAATCAGATGAAAGGCCTGGACTTATAGTTTATTTCCCGTCCATACCAGGATCTGGCAAGTCGTCGTTATGCAAAGATATAGACTCAAACAATACTCTTACTTGTGATAGGCATGTACAATTGTTGGAAGGTGACCAAGTCAAGAAGCAGGGAGAAGGAAAGTTTTACGATGTTGTGGAGAAGCTCCTTTTGACTAATCCAGGTTCATCTATTACCATTCTAGACAAAAATGTTCCTCCTATCTCATTCTCAGCCATCCACAAGCTGTGTGTTGAGCGCAAGTGTATCTCACTCCCCGTTCTTCCCATGGGCATGGAAGATACCATAGTTGACAATACATGTTATCCATTCTCACTTCAATATTTAGCAGTCTGTATAAGTCGTGTACTACAACGACAACCAAATACACATGACGGCAAACTTGATTCAGCAACCGATAATGCATGTATGATATGTGTCAAGTTTTATTGTTTCTACCGCAATATGACAGAGACTACACTAAAAGAGAAGCTACTAATGGTCGGTGGATATCAAGGCAAAGAGATTGTAAAGGTTCCATTCTTCAAAAAGGATCTTAACCTCCCGCCCGATCTCAAAACAGTAATCGAAGATGCAATCATCTTGCAAACACAAGATGATACAAAGAAATGTAAAGTCAGTGACAAAGCCATAGCTGATACTGAAACAAAACTTCGTTCAGCTATTGCAAAACATCAAGAGTATATCAACAACTTGACTGTATCATTGGATGAATCAAGAAGATCATTTGCATCAGAGCTTTCAAGAGTGATTACTGCCATGCCCAATACATTAGAACCAACACAAAAAGAGTCGTCTACAGCAACAGCAGCAACAGAAGCAGCCGGAAATATCAAAATTGCATCGTTAGATCTTGAGTATGAAGTAGTACATACAGCAATCACACAGTTGCGAAAGAACTTTCCTGAAGTAGAGGAATACTTTGCCAATCGCGAGGGAGACAAGAACAATGATGAAGATGACCCATACTTAGATAGATTTATCACCTCTGTGCATTGCACCTTTGCACACTCGTCTCAGTTATCAAACTCGGCTATGATATCAACATTTCGACACCTCTTGGGTTCAACACTTGATATTAAAGCTACATCATTACTTTATAATGATAAGATTGCTGCAATTGAGATTGAGATAATCCCTACTAGTAGTCAGCTGGATGGGAACATTCCAAGACCACAGAATAAGTTTCATCATATAACATTATGGTGCGCCAAGGGTACAGAGGCATATGAATCGAATGCTTTACCAAAGAAGGTGCAAGACAACGAGGCAAAGAAGGTTGATTTTGAGCGACCAATTATAATGCGAGGGGTCTTTAGCTTTTGGTACTACCACTAATCTGATGCATTAAGAGTCCTTCCCTTGCCATACTCGTAAATTCTAGGTAGCCTCTACAGTCTATTGTCAGTTGTTCAACATGTAGTCAAGAGAGAGGCTCAAAAGGAGAGAAGTCAAAATGTCATTCAGACACAATCTAGAGCCACTCATTTTTCGTCCAAAGATCACACTCTCATAACTCTACATATCCTACCACCATAATATTAGGCGTAGAATACTATGAACATGTCCTCCAATAACAGAGCATATCACCGACCATTCAATAAGGTTAAAAGCAGTTCTTCCGCCGAAAGGATAGGTCGAACATTGCTAGATCTCATTCGGACACGTGATAAAGTATCATCACCACAATCCATTGCAAACCAACAAGCACAACAACTAGATTATGACAACCAAGAACAAGAGATAACACAACTAGACATACAAATAGCATTAATATTGAATAAATTATCAAATACAATATCAAGTAGTAATAGTGGATTATTTAATAGTGATATAAATGGAGCTCAGTCATTTTATGAATGTGCTATTAATCGTTCATCATCTACTAATAATGGTCAGAATGACAATGGCAGGGATACTAGCGGTGGTGGAGGGGGAAAGAAACGAAAGCGTAATAAAGGAGGTGGATCATCTAATAATAATACATCAAATAGTAACAGCAGTGGATTGTCGGCAATATCATATGGTATCCATTTAGATTCTCATAGTAATAGTCAACAATCTACTATTGGCAGTACTTCAGGAGAATCAAAGGGAGGAGATAGTTTAGATGAAGGATTAATATTAACTTCTATATGTAAAATATTGGGTGTTACAATTGGTCGTAAGAAGAAACAACAGCAACAAGCTGATGAAGAGTCTCAATCTCAAAGCAATATCACTGCTACTGGTATCCAACAACAATCTCATCGATATTCCTACAATTTGATATGCGGAGCATTAAATGTCTTATTGTCAATATGCAATCATGCTAAGGACTATGAGTCCTCCTCAGCAAATGCTTTTACCACAGACAATGGAGTAACAATGTCATGTGCATCAATTGAATTAGATATGATTAGCAGTATTGGATCATACTTAGTTGATGGATTGTGTGACAATATTCTCTATTTGTATTACAGTATTAGTAGTGATAGTAGTGCTACTGGTAGTGGAAATGGAATAGAAGGATTAGCTGGATGTTTCAAAGTGTGTGCTTCACTAGTATCACTATTGAATATCAAGTTATCAAAATGTACAAAATCAATTGCAAATTTGTATGATAGTACTTGGCTTGTATTAAATAACTTGACTACATTATCAACATCTACTGCCACTGAGAAAGATATAAGTAACGTAAAAAAGGCAGGGACTGTATTATTATCAACATTGGTATTAGTTGGTAATTCAGATGGTATGCCACCATTTAAGATTTGGAGTCAGAGTATTGTTAATTGTATAACATTGTTGAAGTGGGCAGTTAATGACTTCTTTCCCATTGTTGACAACAAGGATCAGGGCAACAGGCAGCAATCAAGTTTATGGAAGGAGCATGAAAAGTGGTTATCAATTGCAAAGGAAGTTCCATCATCTACCACAAGTAACAAGAACGAGGAATCATCATTAGATTTGAGTAAAGATGATCCAACCGATATACACAGATCACAAGCACTCCAATATCGAATACAAATCTTATCAAGTTATATCCATTCATTACTTACCATGGATGGATATCCACTTCAACAAAATCATATGATTGGTATCAACTTACCATTAGATACATTACTTGATATTTCGGAAATCTTATTATCATTCCCCTTGGCAGCAGAAGCTAAGCATCGTTCAACTAAATCAAGATTACGATCAATACCCATTAAGAATGGATTATTATCACCAAATTCAGCAATGAAAATATCGCCCAGTATGAAATTATGTGGACATTTACTATTTGATGTCACAGTCGAATCGATTAGAAGTGCCGGTATATTAAGTAAAGCACGTCGTATAGTTGGCATGTCTGTTTCGAGTTTACAATCATCTTGTTCATTAGCATTAGTATCAGCCATGGATGGTAACCGACGTGGCAGTACTTCAAGTAGTAGTGATAGAGTGTCCAAGATTGGTATACATCTACGTGAATCAATACCATTACGTATTAAATCAATATATACATTCCATTGTGTATCGGTCTCGTTGGGAAGTGGTGTCATGTCATCTACTGGGACTGTTAAAAGTATGTGTAGAGCTTTGGTATTGTTGGGTGGATGTTTATTGGAACAAGTGAATGGTTCAGGTGATGAGTTGAGTGGAGGTGGTGATTGGGGTACGCTTGGAGAAAGGGCCAAGTTAGTGTAAGTCATTTTTATCTTGTGATTGATATGAATGTCACTATGCTTTGGATATGTTGCATTGAAACTCACTCTTTGTTTACAACAATAACAGAGAAGTATCATCAAATGCCCTTGGAGCATGTATCGCGACATTTGGTGGTCTCATCCCAACCAATGTTCGTGGTACACTTGATTCAATCATAAACACATGTCTATCGACATTGTATTCTCGTGGAGGAAGTCAACCAATCTTTGCCTATTCCAATGTTAAAAGATCATTGTTACAACTTGGTATGAATTGTGCCTGTGTTCCGTGGGGTGATGGGGGACGCAGTTCTATTACAAATGTACTGCGTACTGTGTGTACAATGTTGAGATCTAATTCTGATACGTCAGTTGCATCCACGGCACTGTCTACACTTTGTGCATGTGATGCCTTCACGACGCCTCGGGCACCTCCGCTACTCATACCTACAAGAGATTCTATGAATAATGCATCACACATGACTGCATCATCAATGTTACAAGGTATGAAAGATTCTAAACAGGAAATGTTGGCTTCAAAGGAGGCAAAGGAAGAGCGAAAGAAGAAGGTGGATAAGAAGTCTAGCAAGAAGAAGAAAGCCAAGAAGGAGGAGGCGGCAACTAATGATGAAAGTACATTGATTGTCGAGAAGACAGATGATGATGCCGATTCCAAAGTTGCCGAGGTCAAGGCAACAAAGCTCGAGAAGCCAATCACAAATAATGTGTCTAAGACTCAATCTGCTAATACTAGTGATAAGATGGAGGAAAGCAGTGCACCTCCTACGGATAAGATGGCCGTGTCTGAGGATGTCGAGTCACCTAATGCCGATAAATTTGACACCGAGACAAAGAATGAAGATCAAGAGGGACCCTCAAGTGATAAAGGGCCGGTTGAAACTACTAACACATCAGAGCCTAATGATATACAAATGAATGAGGAAGACGACGGTGGCGACGAGGAAGACAATGAGAGTGACGGTAGCTTCGACTTCCCTGAAATAATAGACGGAGATCCAGACGAAGAAGACAGATAAAATAATCAAAGATACAAAAGATCCCAATGTAGGTACTGTCTGTGCATACTTTTACATTTCTATCACAATGGATACATTTTTTTTATTTACAAAGGAAATCTACATCATTCTCGTTTACGGAAAGTGATTGGTAGATTATGTGGAAAGTATGTAACCAACCGCCTCTCGAATTCTAAAGGTGGTCCCGTATCATCATCTCCACTATAAAGTTCTTAACAATATATGCAATGAAGATTGTAACCTCGAGATTTGCAAGCCGCTTGCCTATACAATCTCTAACTCCGTGTGAAAAGGCCAAGAAGTTGCCCCTGTTTGCAGCTGATATTGTTTCAGCTTGCTCATTTTGCTCTTGATATTGTACATTTGTTGACTTGGGACGGGATATATTGCCATATCTTTTCTCTTCTGTTTGTACATCTCGCTCTATCCAACCATCTCTACCCCATCTCACCCACCTCTCAGGAATGAACTCGGTAGCTCGTTCGAAATTCCTTTCATTCTTAAGTATGCCCGCCAGTGGTAGTAGTACTGAAGTGCCTGAGGGGATTGTTGCCTTACCGATGCTTATATCTCGTTGTATAATTCTTGAAGACAATAAGACAGTTGGCATGAGCCTTAATGACTCCATTATTGTTGAATGGAGATACTTGAACTCGTTCTCATTTATAACCTCGTCATTACCATGCTCAGAAAAGATTCGTGTGACTTCCTCCAAACATCGTTCTTGTACTCTTGGATGTTTAGCAATATGAGATAGACACTGATGTTGTCTCATATCCCGCCACTAACATTGTCTTGACGAACTCTGTCAAGTCTTGCGCACTTGCATTTACATTCATATGTATCAATCGTGTGAGCATGTTCTCACCTCTTCCTCCTTTTGACTTGGTTGCTATCCTCTTCTGTATGATTTCCTCCATGAACTCTTTAACTACTTCCCGATAGTATTTGTGTTGTCTATTGCGCTTTGTAGGGATCCAATATAGTTGTAGTGACAGATTGAACGCCTGAGATGGATTGCATCTGAGCACGAGATCATCCAAGAGAAATTCAAATGCCTTTGTCTCTTCTGACGTTACATCATGTGATATATCGTTCTTTCCCAACTCTGAGCTAGAGTTGAAATCATGCCCAAGTGCAACCTTACCAAACACATCAACTGTAAATAATGCGGATAAAGATAATGCATTCATTTGAACACTACCACTTCTCCCCTCAATACACATGTTTTGTAGTGATGATATGATGTTCTTCGCTACCTCAAACACATGAGGTCTATAGTCATCAATTGCCAGCGCAGAAAACGCCGAGTTGATAACTCTACGAGTCAGGGCCCAATCACGTCCACCCTCTGAAAAAACTAAACTCTTTCTGCCCATTGCAAAATGTATATGTCTTTGAGTTAGCGGCATTTGTTTCCTCATACTCCCTTGTCTCAGAATTGATCGGGCATGTTCGGCATCCAATACAGAAACTATAGGACGTTTCAACATATGTTGTGAGCACAATCCATCTTCATTGGCATAATCACTAAACAAAAAGGATAAGCTTTATCATCTATCATATTATAATAGGGAGAGGATATTAGGTTAGACTATATAGTAAACATAAATACCAACTCATCAAGATATCGAACATATCTCATGCACAATTCGTCACACATACACACACAGTATCTTACCTCCTAATAGATAGCTTAAATGACCGAATAGCCAATGCGCATTTGGACAAAGTGGTATATTCTCAAAGGGAGGGGTCTGCTTTTGTTTGGTAAGCTTTAATCGAATAAAGATATAGATTGTTGTTGCAATTATGATAACGTTTATAACCAATTGGTATCGAAGGCCGAATGAAGACGACTCATCAACAACAGCAGCGGTTACCATGATATATTATTAGAGATATGCATCACCAGATTATCGGATATATAGATGGCCTTATATGATCATTATGAATCTCCCCATGATTGTACCAGATTGTACCTTAGAATAGTAGGAGCGGTATCTTTTCTCAAGGTACAAGTGGATCACAATACAATGTCAAACTAACCTCTCTCTTTTGTATCGGCACCGCTCCTTATCCTCATTGTTGAGTACTATCCGTGAATACAACATCTCTTTAACCATCATGGGGTGTGTAGTTGTTTGTTTGCGCTGGGCGTTGGTTGAATAAGTAACTCAAACAATATCATCAAAAATTTCAATGACAACATTAAAATTGACGACAACAGCATCTACTGCTTGTTTTGTTCTGGTGCCCTTAGCACTATCACTACATCAGCTTATACTATGGAGAGCACGACGAATATCTAAATGGTTAGATGAGGATTCATCTCATATATTGAGTGATGGGATTATGATGGTAAGTTTCTATGACTGAATAATAATATGATTGGAGATTATGATATGATGTGTTGATGATGTGATACATAGGTACTAGGTATACTAACGTATTTATCTCCAATCTCAACCTCAATTATTATAGTTGGACTGTACCGATGACGATCTACACCAGTCAATTATACAAAGTGCCATTGATAGAGGAAAGGATACACTTGCAAATGTCGAAACTTCAAAAGAAATACAACAATTATCTCCTCCTACTTTCACATATCAAAGTAGTAGCTCTTCAAGTGGTTTATCACAGAATAATAGTAAAGAGGAGTCGGCAACATCTACAAATGAAAAGAATTCAAGTGTAGTAGGATCTATACTACATCCTATAGAACAAGTGGGTGGTATTGCATCACACAAACATGAAGTGTTGGGGTTTGAAAAATACATTCTAAAACCATTACGATTAACAACTGTTCATTCTCATAAAGATGGGATAAAGGATATGACTAAATCACATCGTGGATTACGGGAGGTTGCCTTTTACGAAGCTCTACATGCTGCTGCATCGACACCGTCATCAGCAGATGTTGAGGCTTCTGAACATAAAAGGATACTACTATCACGCCTGGGTTTCTTTGATTACATGATACTGCTATCGGCATACTACGCTGGAGATTCTGTGGTTACATCTAGTCTACAATCATATAAAATGGCAGAGAGTACTCTTACAAAGGAAGTGAAGGAGCTTAGAAAGCTATCTGCTTTTACCTCCTCATACTTTGGAGTAGTAATGTTGGATAGAGACCAAGAGACCGATATACATCATCTTCTACTGCAAAATCTCACTTCTCCATTTCACAAACCAAACATTATAGATATTAAAATGGGTACACAGACATATGAGCCAAGTGCACCACTATCAAAGCAGAAGCGTGAAGTGGCCAAATATCCACAGCAGTCTGAGATTGGATTTCGGATTGTTGGGATGAAAGTATACCTTCCGTCAGCTAATGGTGGTGGTGGTGAATACAAGTGCTTGGATAAGAGCTTTGGTATCAAATTAAAAACAAAGAATGATGTGATACAAGCTTTGATGACTTTCTTTCAATGTGATAAGAATCATATCACACCATATAAGCATGTCCTCTCAAATGTCATCAAGGAATTGTCTTTACTTAAGAAATGGTTTGAGGAGGAAAACTCGACATTAGCATTCTATGCAAGCTCAATATTGATAGTCTATGATGCCGAAGACAACACCATGACTCCACAGAATTATCATCAATGCTGCCAACAAGATCCAATTGTAAAGATGATTGACTTTTGCCATGTTTGCCGTTGTTCTACAGGAGATAAAGGGTACTTGAAAGGCATCACAACTTTACTTGCAATATTACAAGAAATCATCTGTAATATTGCCTGAATCATTCAAATACCTATCTCAAAGCTAGCGGGATTATTGGCATGAAAACCGCCCGCTGCAGTGATACACATGTATAGGTATCATTGCAATTTGCCCTTGGGCAAAATGAGTCACTAGATAAAGTGATGTAATCAATTGGCTCGTGTGCAAGCAGCTGCTCGCCGTGGCAATCCATTAGACCATCACCTACCCAGTAGGTATGATGATGTCTAATCATTTATCACTCTCTTACTCTAAAATAATGCTGTAATTTACATGCCATATCTATTTAATTTTCATCCTTTCATTCTCTATGACTTGATTTGACATAGCATTATTACTAGGACCATAATCGTATTTAAGCATTCCTAAAATTACAATTTCTATTCTCTAAAGGTCTATTTTGTCTTGATACACTCTCTGTCTAGTGGATTTGAGGCGTAAATCCTAATATGGTGATCTAGAATTGGGAAATATCTTAATGATCAATTTCAATTCAAATTACCTTTTGCGGGGATCGCATTAAACTTGGGATCCATTCTGTGCATAGCGGGGAATAGTACAATATATCTGTATACAGCCACCGAGGTGGCGGGGAGATGGAGGACTTATATTATCAAGCACTTCCATCTCATTGTTTCATTCAGCCTGAGGCCTCTATTAAGGTCGAGGTAGGATCGTTTATTAACCGAGAATAGATGTTGGAGAGGATGTCCCACGGGGTTCCATATCATCCTTTGTAGATACTGCTAGGCTATAAACGTGACTTAGTCTCTGTGCGCATAGGTTTGTTACCACTGGTGACTTGTCAAGATGATATGATTCCAACTTGGCCTTAATATTGGCACTAGTTGATAGTCGATTCATTGCAACTAATATACTTGCATAGGCAACACTTGATGGTCTCTTGTCTATGAAGAATCCATCACAGACACTAAGTTCTAGTAAATACCTTGATAGTTCTAAAATCTCATAGGGTACTTGAGGATCATGATGTTCATGTATGCCGGAGGATGCATCAATGATGGGACTTGCAATGTTCAATAGTATAGACGGCGTGGGCGGATTGAGACGCCATCGGAGTGTTTTAATCAGGGATATTTCCATCTTTTCAATCTGATCTACACGGAAATGGCCCTTGCTTAAGGCCGACATACTTGATACAGATATCTTTCTTGTGCTGTGGAGTTTAACAGCGAGATAAAGTGATGTCATGGCCACCAGTTGGTATAATGTCTCATCGATTGATGTGTGGCGTGAGATATATCGATCAAAGTATGATAGTGATATACTCACTACATCCCTGTCGATATCACTGTAGTATATAAGTATATTATAGGATATATGAGAAGGTGCATCAAATTCATGGTGATGGGTTTAAAGACATTAAACTCGGCGATGTGGTGTTGCAATGAAATACAAAGTCAGTGCAGCCATCAACTTACCAGTGATCGATCACTTGAAATTGCCATTCACATATCTTCTCTCTCCATACCTTTGGACAAGAGTTGATGTGTAGTTGATCCAATGACAAGCTACCTGCAGGAGGGTGAACTTGATAGGCAGGATTCTCCTCTTGCTCAACCAAAGCATTCCATTCCTCAGCGGCAGCTGAATCTAGTATCATCATATCCTCCGTAGATTGATTATTTGATGATTGAATGTGGCATATGCTGATATGAAGATATACTAAGACACACTCAAACAAAAGCAGGTGGTTAATGGTGTTTGCTTGGTTTATGTGCGAGTTGTAGATTTATGATTCAAAGATTTTACGCGGAGGAGTGAGAACCCAAGAGATGTGACACAATTATTTCTCAGGATACCTCCGATGACTATGAGACACAAATAACGAACGACTGACGTAGCTGGTTAGACTGCCAATCACCCCCCGGAATTGTATGCTTAGGCAGCCTTAAACATTTGCGCTTATGGGGAGGGACCCATTGCGCCTGGGAGTAAAAATCTATCTAGCAAATCTCGGGGTCTGAGTATCGATTTTTCCACTCACCTGAAACGCAGTCCCACGAAAACCTTTGTAGGTTGTTAGTATTCATGACTCAACTCAAGTGGAACATGAGTGGAAATCATCCACTCAAGTCCACTAAGTAAAGTCTACTAAAATCAGTCCTAAGTGGACAATTTCCACTTGAGTTCTAACAAGAATCAAAAATCAATAGACAAGATAAAGAAGAGGAGAAGAGAGGATACACATTACCATACTATTACTAACCAAGAGGAGATGACCAAGAAGAAATCATCTAGTGAATTACAAAGGGAGCTCGATCAATATAGATCTGAGCATAGTGGTGTTCTCCAAAGAGCAAAGTGTGCATATAAAGAAGCTGATAGAGCTAGGAAGTTTTTCAAGAAATACAAAGATAAGGCAAGTAGTCATATTGATTATGATCTTTACAAGAGAATGGCTAATAGGCCGAAAGATCTCATTGCTATACATAAGAAGATAATGAATCTAGAGAGCAAAATCAGGAAGAAGAGGAAACAAGAGAGTCTAGCGGTTTCACAACAATCATCTACTAGTGATGCAGATGCGGCAGATATGCCTACAGAGAATCGTAATCGTGGTAGAGTAGAGCAAGAAGTTCAACAGAGGAATGAAGCTAATGATTATGAATATGAACAAGTT
>Ga0214481_100214_pt1 | contig 30215 bp, 25 predicted proteins | sample M1_20Mar14CPVII9_4_FD_165057 | JGI IMG/M metagenome (GOLD analysis project Ga0214481, IMG submission 165057) | Marine eukaryotic communities from Monterey Bay, California, United States - M1_20Mar14CPVII9sort6BwellG10 | ecosystem: Environmental > Aquatic > Marine > Unclassified | place: USA...
GACAGTTATTCCAAGATAGGGTAGTATGTCTCGAGGTTGCATTAAAACCAAATGTTTCTGAAGATGCATTTTCTAGTATAGACTTTACAACATGCACCGCCAACAATATCATTAATTGGATACTACTACCCTTGTCAGTGCAATGGATACTTCACTTTCTTTCATCAGGAAAAGATATGCCTTCATTTAGTAGCTTAAACACAATTCCTTCGCGTGTATTGATACTTGGATATTGGATTGCTCTTCTAGCTATTTGTCATCCTCTATCATCAGTTCTAATGTCTTGGATTACATCAAACGGTACCGGACTGCACAATAAGACTGCAAATGAGAACACAGTAAGTGAAGACATTAATAGTCACATCACCAAAGAAAGAAAGAAGCGAGTCATTATTGCAAGAAAGTACTTTCATGTTGTTGCAATTCTCCTTTTCACTCCAATTACATACCTTGATCCAGATATGATGTCGTTATCATATGCAATTGCAATCTCATTCTTGATTGTGCTGGAGATGATTCGAGGTTGGATAGATAGCAACATTGTTGATAGTACTACTCATTGGAGTAATGTTTACACGACATTCTTGGATGAAAAGGACAGTCGAGGAGGGTTGGTAGTGTCGCATATTGCATTGATATTGGGCTGTGCAATACCACTTTGGATTACACAGCTTTTGTCAAGAGCAAACGATGTATTCAAGTCTGATGATAATATTATGCTCTTTACATTACTACCCTATCTTGGAATAACTGTCTTGGGAGTTGGAGATTCAGCAGCTGCTATCGGGGGTATTCGATTTGGACGTCACAATTGGCCAGGTGAATCATCTCGAACACTCGAAGGCTCCTGTTGCATGTTCCTTTCAATGATGGTAGTTGTTTTGACCATGGGAACTTTTATGGCTTCAGCCAATAATATCATCAGTACAACAATTGCGACTATGGGGGTAATCACTTTCCTTGAAGCATCGACAATTCAGATTGATAACTTTGTGTTACCTCTTGCTGGAGTAACGTTAGTACTGTTTCTGAATACATGACAGACACTGCAGTCTAGAGATGATCCGTACAAAGTGAGATTGGTACAATAAGAGTTGTTACCTAATCTTAGATCTATGACATCTAAAGCTTTATACACAAATTCGAGTCACAAAGCATGAGAGAGATCACGAGTCGCTAGTTAGCACAGAAATGTTCATACTTTCTTCGTCTTGCTGACACTTCAAATAAGCTTGCTGAGCCTCCACCTTGGTGAGTACTTTCTGAGGTCCACATTCAACAAAGGTTATGATTTTGTCATCTTCGCATAGTGACTCGATTGTTTGGTGCCACTGAACAGGAGATACAATGTGCCGTGATAGATTACGACGAATCTCCTCGACAGAGCTGTACGGGCGCCCTGACAAATTAGAGTATACAACATGTCCTTGGTAAGTGTAATACTGATATCATCAAGTACCCTATCCAAATGCACTCATGCCAGAGACATTGCTTTTGAATGAAAAGCTCCTGGAAGATGCGTCATCAGTTTTGAAGATAAAGCGAGATGAAGTAACTTATGTTAGAAAAACATTATAGTAAGAGGATAACCCCGCCCGCTCATATCATGGGCACTGCTATGAACTCTTCTTATTCTGATTTAGCACCCATTACTTCGTCAGTTCGCTTCATTCTCAAAGTAATGATGTATGGAGAGAAGAATCCTAAGCCTGATATAAAAGCAAGAGCAGTTGCAAGGAATGGTCGAAATCTTAACCATGCCAACGCCATCACTGTACCTGATAATCCCACCGATACACTTAGAGCTATTGTAGATGTTGCAATGTTTGCTAGTGGTTGTACGAAACTACCAATTCCAAACGGTAGAGCCCTTATCATAGCAGGTATACAGCCAAGTATTAAGCTCAGACCATAGTAGCTTCCAACCCAACCAGTGACCCGTAGTATCTTTGTAATAAGTTTGTGCTTTCCGATATGCTTCTCAATCATTTCTTTTGCTGTATATTGACCAGGTAAGAGACTGTATATATATCCTCCATCATTGTTTGGATTATACCAGGGTATAAGCTCATTATTATACTGTTGCGCAAGTATACTCACACCATCAGGCGGAGCTATAACCTCTCTCCAATTCACACGAACATCACCAATTATCGGTTGAGGTTCAAATTTTACAACTGGAGTTCGTTGTTTAGTATCATCAATCACTTCCAACGGCTTGTTATCAGTATAGGATATATACGATGGTTGTTGTCGATAGTTGCCAAGTTCAGAGGAATAGTAAAGACCATGTGGCGAAATGACTGCATTATCACGATGAGGTAAGTCTTCGCCCATTCCAAGATTAATACGACGTTTGTATTCTACCGATTGAAAGTTATTAATACCTTTACCAGCTACTTTCATGATATAATCTGGATGTGCAATTTGATTTATGAGATCTGGTCTTATATGAAGCCCACTACTATCCAATGTAGCATCATTAACTGTATATATTTGTTGACCAAGTTGATATGAAGGCGGAGGATTGTAATGCCCTCCTGGCGATTCGAACCTGTTGCTCTCTCTAAAACGTTTCGACCATTCTTTATGATATCCATATTCAGTCGTAACCTTTACTTCAGTATCACTAACTCGATTACGACGTTCACTTTTTGTTTCCTTCCATTGATATTCTTCAGTTAATCTGATAAGTTGTAATGCATCTTTTCTATGAAGTCCATGGTCTGTATCTGTAAGTCCATTTTGGGTAGAGATATATCCTGTGATATGTATTAACTTTCCATTATTGATTGTATCGGTATCAGCTGTGGAGTCCAACTCGACAACTTCTTTTTGAGCGGTAGAGATTAGCTTTACATCACGGACTGCTCGACCTTCATTCCACCATTGCAAGTATGAGCTTGCAATAGTGATTATAATACCTGGAAAGATTCCATCAAAAGGACTTTGTCGTTGGGGGTGATGATGATGTGGAACATGATATTCATATCGTTCATGCCGTACAACATCTACACCACCATTGTTGTTGATACCCAATCCAAGTCTTTGAGAGTTGACGATATGAATGATATAGGTTGCAATTAGTACTCGCAAATAATACGAGAACATCATCTTGCCCTCATCAAACTGATAAATTACTTGATCTTGTGGTATCCTTCTGTTACCGGCTGATCACTTCGCTTTGAAAAGTATTATAGATATAAATCCTAGCAACTCTTTAAGTATATTATTAATAATACATATATCTAATAGCTATGTAGAAGGTAACACCCTTCATCTCTACAAAGTATTGTAATCAAGCATCACGATTATCTGCAACTCTTTATGTCGCAACCTTGAAGATACCTCTCTTTGCTCACCACAAATTTTATTTTCTCATCTCATAATTCACTCTCTGCCTGACGAGTACGTGTTCATTCATACTGTTATTATACTATTATACAATACCTTGTACAGGAGAGAGTATATTGCAAATACAATATTTAATACATACATCATATTCTAATTAGATTCATAATCCAAATAATAATAACATGGCATCCATAGGAGCCAATACAACCCATAAGGTTGCTAAGAAACCAACAACAAAGAAATCGAATGGTATTCTTAAATCAGGTACCTCATCTAAGATAAAAGGCAGCAAGGCTTCATCTGCTGCAGGTAAAAGTCGTGGATCAGCACCCAAACTAATACCATCTGAATTCAATCATGCAACTTCTTTAAATGACTTCCTCTCTTTACCAACGAATCAGCAAAAAGATAAAATAATGAATGAATTACTACCACACATGTTAGGAGAGCGTGCTACATTCCATGAAGGTATTAGTAAACCACACACTGCATCAACAACAACATCACGTGGTCAAGCTGCTGCTGATATTGCAATAATAATTAAGAATCTGTCACCAATTATAGTGCTTAAAGAATATGGTATATTAACTGAAATTGAAAAGATATTATTACCATTGGGTATTGGTGCAGTGTTTGGTAATGGCGTGGGGTTAGGTGTACATCCCGGTGGGGGTATGAGAAAGATTGCAAGTACGGCAAGTTTGGCTAGTATGGATTCTGATAATGCAGCAGCAGTGGCGGCATCTGAGGGTGGTATTAATAGTAGTACAATGTCAATTGCTTCAAGTGTCGGTACCGATTCAAAACGGGGAAAGACTACTCCTGCCAATGCAAGAGAGGGTGCATTACTATTCCTAAGAGCATGTTGTGAATTGGGTATGAAGAGTATAGAGCCATATGTCGTACCATTGTTAGCAGCTGCGTTGGATGAGTGTGGATCATCATCTAGTTCTGTCCGTGAAGCAGCGGGAGATGCCTGTTCTGCTATTGTATCACTAGCCAATCCACTAGCGGTACCAATGTTGATTGTTCCGGTATTGTTTGAGGCATTGAATAGTCCAGAATGGAGAGTGAAGTCTATTGCACTTGAAAGGTTGGTACAGGTGGCTTCTTTAGCTCCTTCTCAAACATCAAAAGCACTTCCTCAAATTATCCCAACCGTTACTAGTCAAATTTGGGATACGAAGCCACAAGTTACAAAGGCGGCAAATACAGCATTACTAGCAGTTTGTCATACGAATGATAATCCTGATGTTAAACCGGCTATACCCGCGGTTGTAAAGGCTATAAGCAAGCCGTCAGACACGTACAAGGCAGTGGAAGAACTAATGGCTACAACATTCGTGTCTACAGTAGATGCCTCTACATTATCAATTCTATGTCCTATATTAAGTCGTGGATTAAAGGAGAAGAATGCCGTACGTAAACGTGCATGCTGTGTTGTTATTGAGAATATGAGTCGATTGGTTGATTCTCCAAATGCTGTGGCACCCTTTGGACCACTGTTAGTACCTGAGTTGAAGAAGGTTGTTGAGAATGTACAATTCGAGGATATTAGGGATGTTGCATTAAGTGCTCTACAGGCATTAACACGTGCATTGGGTCATTCTGATATCGAATCTGCCATGGCGGCAGTCATGGCAGCTGAGGCTGAGCGTGCGGCGGAAGAACAACGTCGTATTGAAGAAGCTTTGGAAGATGAGCGCAAGAGGGAAGAAGAGTCCCGAAAGAAGGAAGAGGAGGAGAGGATAGTATTCCGTGAGGCAATGGAGGCACAACGATTATTAGATAAGATGGCTTTAGAAGAAGAAGCGGCCGCCAAGGAAAAGGCCATGCTAAAGAAGGAGCAACAAAAGAAAAGTACAAAGAGTGCTGGAGGGAAATGTCAAGGATGCGGATTGAAGAAGTGCAAAAAGACTTGTCTTTTCTATTCTGGAAAGTAGATGATGCTGCTTAGAGTTGTTTAGCCGATATTAAGACTTACCACTAACTTGAACATATATTTAGAGAGATATCACCGCCTAGCTTGCTGTAGATGCATTTTGCTTGCTCATTTCTTCTTCAGTAGCTCACGATGATCCTGGAATTCGTAGCTGATCGGCATATCTCCACAAAACGCTAGGCGATATGAATCCATCAGTCTCATGTACAATCCCCTTTTTATTGGCATCGGCAAATTCAAAAGATTGAATCACTTTAGCTCCATTTAATATAACTCCTCCGTCCTAGTCATATTATATGATGAGACTAACATTGAACATAATATATAAGATGTACAAGCAACTTACCTCTTTACCACCAATGCCAAATACTCCTCCACTAACCGAACGAGCAGCTGGAACTTCACCTCCTTCAGTGATCACACCTCCTGAATTGAAGAGTTGATCAGCCGTCACTGGTTCAAGTATAACATGATACGTTGCAATCTTCTCTGATACTTCTAAATTTCTTACATCCTCAAGTTGATCACGTCCTTTCTCGCCCAAATCTGCAAAAGCCTGTTCAGTAGGAGCAAAGATCGTAAAGCCAATATCAGATTTGATAATCTTTTTCATAGCATCACCATTCTTCGAAAGCAGATTTGAACAGGATGCTTAGCAAGAAACAATTGGTAGGACGATAATTGTATGAATATCCATCAAATATCCATCAATTTAAAGGATTGTTTATCCATTGTATGAAGATTGAGTTGTTATCAGGTATCATTGAGTTGTAGGATACCGCGAGAGAACATAAGATACACATAAGATATACATGTAGAGAAACCAGAACATCAATGCAATATAACAAGTATATCATCAAGCTATAACTTACGATAGTTCTTGACTAGAAAGTCTTCAACATCTGATGCAGCTGTACCTTCAAATAGAGTAGTTGAAGTTGTTTTTCCTCGATATCGATGAGTTGTTGCAATGCTCTTTTGTGTCATCGTGGGAGACTGAAATGCGTAACAACCTGAAATATCACAAAAGCTGATGAGAAAGCCAATAAAGAGGTAAATAAGAGACATTATAATATAATATAAAGTATAAGTATATCTGTGAAGTCAAAGAGATAGTTAGGGGAGGGATAGATAGGGTGGAGTGATTCGTTTGGAGGAGTGTTGTAAGGGAGAATGAATAAAAAAATGACATCTATCGCCAAACGGATTCTTTATTACACCCCGGGCGGGGACGGCTGACGACGGCACTACTTACGAGATGAAAAGGTTATTAAGCTTGTTATCAATAGTGCCGTTGGCAGTATCTGGATACGTTCCAGCGCATATGGAACTGCCGCCTACATGGAGTGGTGTTAGCACAGCAAAAGTACGTTGCAAAAGTGGATTTTACTTTCATTTTGTGCATATGATGTTCTTCAACATATTATGTTGTTGATATATGATATATGATATGTTGTTCTTCAGAAAAAATAAATTATATATCTCAAGTGTGTTTCAATATGTTTCATGGTTTTATTATACTCCTTTGATATCTCACAAACATTCTACTCATGTATCTCTCTATCGTCTATCATGATATACAGCTAATTCCCCTTGAGTTCAAATCAGAGGCTGCTTCAGTATTGGAAGAAGAATCAAGAGTCAATGAAGATGTTTGTATGTCTGCAGGAGATGTTATTAGTAAGCATTCAGGACCTAATGGGTGTATAGCTTTTGCAGTTAGAAGACCTGGATGAGTTTTATGCCGTGAGGAAGGCAAAGGTGAGTTGTTTTAAGATTATCATTTAGTATACATTATTCAATATCTATCTATCTTCCAATATGCACTAATAACTGATTGCTACTTATTACTTGCGACACAGCAATTGCCGACCTCATGGCCAGAGACGATAATCCACTTGACGGGTTCGGTTTGTTTGGAGTTGTGAAAGAAGTTGGGGTAGACGATGAAGGCTTAATTGAGTTCAAAGAAAACTACTTCAACTATCCATTATATCGTGATGAAGAGTAAGTATTGTCAATGATATTATGAAAGTGCAATTGAGCTATTCTCACAAATCCATTTACTTTCACACATAAGATTATCATTCTATAATGCTTTGGGGTCTAGAAAGATTGGATTAAAGAGCTGGAATCCATTCAAATTGTTTAGAGGATTTAGAGAATTATCAAAGAGACTAAAGAGGAAGAATATAAGCGGAAATATGAAAGGAGATGGTATTGTTCAAGGAGGAATCATCATTTTCAACAACAATGGAGAGGCGATGTACGCTTATCGAGAGGAGACTGGATCTGAAGTGCCGATCGACGATATAATTGCTGCGGTAAAGATGGTAAAGGCTAACAGCGTTTAGATAGAAGGATGTTCTCTTCTGGCAGAATGACGTAGTAGCTTGACTACTATCTGAACATGCAGTTGATCATAACTCTCATTTAACGCTATTAGCTTGCTACTTGTTGCTACTTCATCGTTTGTGTATTCTTTTTCCTTCTTCTTTTAGCATAATAATCTTCATGGTAGCGCTTTACATATACCTTCTGTGCATATTTATTTACATAGCCTATTGACAGTCATTCAAACATTCTATACACACATAAAACCTATACACATTCAAGACACACTCATTTGTTGAATTGGGACATAAAACCTTCAATAGGGTTGGAGTTACTTCTCTCCAAAACCCATGATATTGCATCGTTGAAGACAATCTCAATATTCTCATCAGTTTCACCAGCTGTCAAATTATGATACATGCCCTTATAGAGTTTCAGCTGCTTGTCTTTTGATTTTGCTTCTTTGTACAATTGCTCTGAAATCTTTGGACAAGTAACAAAGTCTTCTAGTCCGTGCATAACTATGAACGGTGCATCGAATTCACTAATCGATGAGGAGATTCTCTTTGTAGCATCCATTAGTTCCCGAGCAGTTGCCAATCTAGGCTTTCGACCATACTTAGTCGGGGCTGAAAGTGCTAATCGCATCTTCTCTTTATCTTTGAAAGATAGATCTGGGATACTACCCTTTGATGGAGCAAGCGGCATGATTGTCAAGGGCGATACTGTACCTGGATCACCCACAATCTTATAAAACAAGTCGACAACGATTTTAGGCGGTGCAATCGATATCTTGACCATTGGTGCTGCGAATAGAACTCCTGCATACTGTTCTGGATATTGTTTAATGATATCATATGCAACTGCTCCACCCATGCTTTCGCCCATGAGAAACACTCGTTTTCCGGCGAATTTGCTGTTTGTTATTTCATTGAAGTATTGGTGTGCATCTTCGACCATAGTATCAAACGAGCTTATCAATCCATTAGCACCATCAGATCGTCCATGTCCTTCGTACTCAATCATAGCCACTGCTATACCCTTCTTCACAAATCGTTGATATTGTATACGTTTAAGAAAACTTGAGTTATCCATATAGCCATGGCTAGAAGTAGATATGAGGAGAAGTAAATGTGATTTGCAATGGCAATTAAGTAATAGAGTCATTACCAACGCGGACTTACCAGAAGCAAACGACTGCTCGAATAGGTTTATTGTTTGTAGGAACCATAGTGCTTGTAAGCAACGCCATACCTCGACTATTAATCCAATATCCCTCTTCTAAATCAACTTCTTTACAATATAATTGGTGTGGTAAATCATCTCTCTTGAGAAAGTCATTCCACAGTCTGCGTCGAGACTCGCCGTCGTCATTCTCTCTGAATGAATATGGTATGGTAATTGAAAGAATGGCTCTGCAGGAGTATTGCATAAATATATATGTTATATATTAATAGCATAACAAATTTCGAGCATATCATATGAGCAACTTTTTCGAACATATTATTAGTTTGATCTACAGAAGATATCACAATATTCAACACTTACGTCACTATAATCAATAACGGCGACCATACAACTGATAATCCATACAGTAGTGTGCCAATTATAAGAATTTTAAGACCATCGATACGGGCTATGGTCGTATGTTTGAGAACAAAATTGTGTTAGCGAATAATATTATTCTCAAAAAGACATGATGAAATAATCTGCAACACTCACGTCCAGGAATATAATCACTACCCACTGTAGAGGTCTGTGCCTTCATTTTAGTAGGAGTAGTCGATGCCATACACATTGCAACCAGAGTGGAGTACCTATGTGTTATGTTTGGAGATAATATGGAGTACGGGTACGATACTAAAGTTGGTTTAATTTATTTATGATATTGATAGAGTTCTGCCACGCGCGTGAATTTCGTGACGTGAAAGCCGTGAAACGTGACGTGATCCCGATCACGTCACGAGAGGCTAGTTCACGGCCACCATTCGTGATGGCTTGCACATGTATAGTTGGCTATTTTAGCACTATTTCATACACGATACGACAGATATCAATCTGAAAATGAGCAAATATAATCCACGTGTAAGTATTTCGGCGATAAACTCGTTCGCCACCATATCACGATTATCACGCGTGACAACGTCACGAAAGTTGCCGGGATGTCACGATCACGTCTGAGACTTCGTGACCGTGACGTGACAGAACTCTAGATATTGACTTTGTCATTTTTTTTCCATTGTCACTATAAAGAGTTTTCTCTTGTGTGTGAAATTGCTACTGCACAACTAACGAACCTGGCATCTGATATACGATACCTCTACCAGAGAAGGATAAATAATAAGAAGAGATTCAATAGTTAGGAGGTCGCAATACTAATTATTAATCGAGCGCCGATAGACTTGAGAATCTATACCAATTTATTTTAGATATTGTAAATATACCCAAGAGGAATTTGAGGTACAGTGTAATTAGTTATACTATTACTATTAGATTACATATATTAAATATGGACACATCATCTATGGGTAGTGGTATAGATTCTGATGAAGATATCCCAATGGCTGTCCCTGTGGAATCAATCGTAAATAACAATAATAATCAAGGAGATACCACATCTAACAAGAAAGTTGACACAGTAAAGAAGGGTGAACTCAACACAACACTTGATACAGCCGATGGTCAAAGAGATGAGAAGATTGGCTCAACTGATACTGATACTAAACCACCACCACAGCCAACAGAGGAAACAAAATCAACATCGCCCACAACATCAGGTAAAAAGCGAGCCAATAGTGAAGTTTCAGCTGATCCAGTTACCTCAAATGATCCCACACCGGCAAGCAAGAAGAAGAAAACTAGCACAAATACAGATAGTGCAAAGAAAGAACGACCCAAGGCATGTCAGGGATTAACTATTCCATTTAGGACAATCAAACGTATAATGAAAATTGATACAAGTGTTGGAATTGTGCAGAATGACGCTGCTATTGTAGTAACCGCAGCGCTAGAGCATTTTGTTAAGGAGCTTGCAACAAAGGCTCTCAAATTATCGGAGAAGAAGGGTAGAGGAACAATTAAATATGAAGACGTTGCGGAAGTTAGAGCTGCTGATCGTTCTCTATCATTTCTCGATTTGCTCATGCCATAAACGATTTGCTCATGCCATAAAGGTAAGGTTAAGGTGTAGAAATTATGCGCATATCATATGAATATGCGCAAAATAGCAACCTTCTTTAACAATAGTGGGTTTCTAGAGAGCTAATTATTATTATCGTTCAATATGTAAAATTAGAAACAAACATTACTCAATTCTTGTACAGTATCCAACCGCTCGAGCTTTGATATGTAATTATTCGGCACCGCTGGTGGCAATGGTTCCTCCATCATACCCAATATTCCTCCCCAACTTTTCATTTCTTCCTTATGAGATGGTGGTTTATGAAAAGTAGACACTGCTGTTTTCTGTAACTGTGTAACAACATTGGCAAGTGGAATCTCATCCTCCATTAGGTAAATTTTCCCAAGTACCTTGACACGTAAATGATCAAATGTAGTATCCAAACATTGACGTTCTGCTTTAGCAAAGGCAGGGCTTTCTAACAGGTCATATGTTTCATCAAGAATATACTTGGCAAGCTCATCAGTTGTGTCATTGGTATTGAAGGAATTGGCATCGTCCTCGTCTCCCTCGGGTGGAATTACAAACTCCACTAAACGACTCATCATACCTCCATCTTTCTGATGCTCCATCTTATCACGGATAGAATCAATCCAAGAGTTAACGTCAGTCAATTTAATGTCATCCCCTAATATATCCCATTTTTGCAATATTTCATTCACTTCTTTCCCCACAGATTCAGCCAACGACGGGATACCTTTTGTAAACAGATAATGATATGTCTTAGATAAGACAATTTGATGAGATGCTCTATACTGATCAGCAGATGATTTGGTAGACTTTTGTTGTTCCGGTTCTTTCTTCTTTTCCTCATCCTCAAGCTCTTCACGTAATAGCTGACCTCCTAACAGATTAACTTGTACATTCAACACAAGAAATATAATTGTATGAGCATATATCGTAGTAACAAGTCGAGTAAGTGACTTGTTCTTAATGTCATTCCATAAACATCGTTCTTTCTCTCGAATAATATCCTCTTCATCACTAGCTTCTTCGGCAGTAATGTCTCCATTCTCCTCTCCATTTTGTTTCATTTCCAATATTTCCTTCTTCTTAATCCTCAATCTTTTCAACTCGTTCGTTTGTTCACTAACATCAGTTTCCTTCACAACCGCCTTCTTCAATGTTGGCAAAAAGTCCATCATAGCTCTAGACGTTTCAAGACGACAACGTCCCATGCGCAATCGTCGTTCTTGTTCTGGTATAGTATTATTATTTGGTATATTATTCTTATTGTATGCATGTATCCCTGCGGATACACCTTTACTTACAGCTGCACCTAACCCATTTGTTGCCATTGCTGCTGCTTTTTTCATCATACTATCTCCATTATTATTATTAGTATGATGAAGATAATCTTGTGGAGGTGATGGACTATTCGATCTAGCCTTACTGCGATCATTACTCCAATCTGCACGTGATCGGCGTGATGGATGTCTCATCCGGGTATTATTATTATTTGTATCGGATATCTCACCAATATAATCAAACCCATCTTCCTGTTGTCTTATATTATTTGATTGATAATCTGATGTCCATTGATTTAGTAAATCATTACCATCATCATGATTCTCTTCTTTATCATCTTCAACGCCAAAGTATGAGTTATATGCCCATTTTCCAATGCGATATGCGCCGTAGGCAACCGCTGCAGTTGTTGCAATTGAAGTAAGAGGAGTATGTTGACGGCCTTGTCGATGCCGACGCCGCCGTCTAGGATCGAGAAGAGGGTTGGGGTAGGTCGCCATGTAGGAACGAGTTGTGGAGAGGGGGTGAGAGTCGAGAGTGGGCAGTAAGTCAGTAGGCAGTAAGTGGGGGGAGCATGAAGATTTTTTACACACACAACTTCGTCAATCATTTATTTGTTCGATGTTGGCGTTGAGTAGGTAAGTGTGAAGACGTGCACAAAGCAAGAGGAAGGAAGAACATTGATAATTAAATACACGATATAATATCTCTGTCAGTGGCGTAGTGGAGGAGAGGTTTAATAGTAGTTCAGCGGAGGACAAAAGAACAACCAATCAACCAAGATCTAATTTTATCACAACTTGTGCATATAATTTTGCATAAGTATATAGGTATATATTCTTACAAACATATTATTATATCACCATGGGCTTCTTCAAGAAGACTACTACATCATATCCAGCAAGAAGAAATCGTATTAATAATCAACAATCTCATACCGCAACTGTGAATCCTCAAGCACCAAATTATGGTACACAACAGAATAATGTAGTTGCAAGTGTCGTCCAGCAACCACAATATACCGCTGCTGCATTCCCAAGTAATAATGCTCCAGTTCAAGCAACTGTTTATGTCCCTGGAAATAACACACAAACAACTACACAAGCAGCTCCAGTACAGGCATCAGTTTATGTACCTGGAAATAATAACACTCAAACAACTACTACACAAATTGCAACACCTGTACTCGCATCAGCTCCACCACCATCTACAAATCCAATGTATTCAAATCAAAGACCTAGTTTTAATAATGGTAATGGGAATTATAAATCAGATGAAGGGTCATTTTGGGAGTGTTCAGTTTGTACCTTTCCAAACTTGAGAACAGAGGCAAATTGTAAAGGTTGTGGAAGTCCAATACCATCGGGTATGTTGACAATGACTCCTCAACAGCAGATATCTCACGCAGCCCAGTCAGTTCCTCAGAATCCAATGTCAAATATGAATGCACAAATGAATGGACTGAATATGAATGGAAATAGCACACCTCATTCTTCTGGAGTAATGAGAGTGCATATACCAAATGGGATGCTACCTGGACAAAAGATCAAAGTTAGGTCACCTGATGGTAAAGAAGTTGTAAAGACAATACCACATCAATCTGAATGGAAGTATGATGGCAGTAAACCATTCTTTCGAATGAAGTTTGGAGTTGACAATTCTCCTCCTTCTTCAACAGTTGTAGCCGGTCATGCAATATCTAGCAGTTCATCAACTACATCACAAACTGTCCCACCACATTCAACCCAGTGGAGACACTTTCATACCAATGCTCCATGTCGTTATGTCCCGCCACCAACTAGGTTGGAAACAGTACCAGCATCGCCCCGTGGTGTTGGCGGCTTACCCCCAAATGGAAGACACAAGGCTCTAATTATCGGTATAAACTATCATAGATCACGTGCTGAGTTACGCGGATGCATAAATGATGCCAAGAATATGCAAATGATGCTGCAGCGAAACGGATATCCTAACGATGGTGCACATATGCTACTACTGACAGATGAGCGTTCCAGGGGAGCAGAGTATCAACCAACCGGGAAGAATATCATGAAAGCCTTTGCATGGTTCATGAAGGATGTTAGGAAAGGAGATATCTTATTCTTCCACTTTAGTGGACATGGCGGCCAAGTGCCAGATAAAACTGGGCATGAAATTGATGGATACAACGAAACTATAATCCCTGTCGACTATAATAATAATGGACAAATATCAGATGATGTATTATGGGGAAGCTTAGTGTATCACTTACCGCAGGGTGCTAGGATCACTGCATTGATGGATATGTGTCATTCGGGAACAGGGTTAGACTTGCCCTATGATTATAATGTCAATACTCGTCGATGGTCTGAGGATATAAATCCGGCTCATTCTCAGGGAGACGTTGTGTTATTCAGTGGCTGTGAGGATAGTCAGACATCTGCTGATGTTGGAGGAGGGTTCAACAAACAAGCAGGGGGCGCGATGACTCAGGCGTTTATGAAAGCTTACGAACAAACCGCAGCAATGTCCACTTATCACGAGTTTTTGCATGCCGTGAAACATCAGCTTAGGAAGAAACGATATAGTCAAAGACCACAACTCACAAGTAGCCAACAATTTGATGCACAATCGAGGATTTTCTCAGTTGGCTATCAGAGTAGTGGCATCCCAAGCACAATTGAGCCGAATCATAATTCAAAGATTGGAAGACAAAAGAGGAGACATGTGAGACCGGCAAGACAAGGCTTTGGAGGAGGAAATAACATGTTCAGTATCTTTGCAGGTGCGGCTGGTGCAGCTTTGATAGCAGACGCTGCGCTTTTCTAAGAAGAATAATGTACTGTAATGTGTATTCACCGATCACAAGCAAATATAACTTCATAAGGTTTAAACTTGTAAGCAACTACCCATGATCTGCCATTACTAAAGTAGGCATCTATTACTGGAGATTTTTATGCCGCGAAGGTAACATGTAAGACTTAGAGGCAAAGGGTGGAATGGATATTCAGAAGCATAAAGGCACTAGAAGTTCCACGGGTGCTTGTTATAAGATTTATATACCTCGCTATAAACAGGAACGGCAACATTTCTCACTCTACTCTATACATACATATACAACCGAACTTCGTCTTCCTCTTGACAAGAAGTTGCATTTTATAAGACGGCAGACGGCAACCTTCTTGGCTTGTCTTGATACAATAACACTTCTTTCCACTTTAGACTTGACACCAACACAACATAAAGATGAACTATAAATATGAAAGGTTCTGCTTGAGGGAATTGTTGTCTCGATCCAAAGAAGCTTAGCCAACGGTATAAAAGGGTTGGTTACTTGTTGGAGGAGATATCTTCCTGGTAGTTGGGGCCAAGGAGATGGGGCGGTTCTTTACTCTCGGCAAAGGACTTGTGTACGTATATTCTTCTTCTTCTTGTGTGTTTCTGTCATTACCGCTTGATGCATTTAGACTCTCATCGGCACGAGCCTTATCAAGTTCTTCTCGAAGGCGTTGATTCTCTCCTTCAAGTTTTAGTAAGACTCTTTTAAGACTTGCAATAAAGCTCTTCTTCCTATCTCTCGTCATCTTTGCATGCATCCTATTCCTCTCTCGTCTGTAATGTATATTATATAGGGCATATAGATGATTCATGAGTTAGTAGAATATACACAACATATAAAGATGCATGATATGTACTTACCTCAACTCTTCGAGCTCGGACTTAGAAAGCTGTTGTGGCCTTCCCTTCACATCTATATATACACCAGTCTTCCAATTAATTTGACTCTTTCCTCCTCCATCATTATTGCCGCCAACTAAGCATATAGTTCCTTTGATATTCAATTCCATTGGTGGCACTACATCATCTTCTCCATCGATTGATTCGAATCTCTTGCGTTTGCCACCAGCGAGACATGCTCCAAAGTTGGTGGAACGAGAAGAAGAAGAAGACGATGATGCCTCAACTGGAGTCACCGCTGATGATGATGAGCAGCCAGATAGGCCTAGTAATATCGATGCAACACTACACTCTTGTATACTTTGTCGAAGTTGTCGGCCTTCATTCTCGAGTTCACATACTCGATTTTTCAAAGACTGTAGATGTTCCTTTTTTCTAACTCTTGTCTTACGGGCCTGTAATATGTAGTAATAAAAGTGGTATCATATGATGAAAGTTGGGTTGTTGCAATGGAGTAACAAAAGTTGGGTTAATTGCAATAACAATGACAAGATACGAAGGTGCACTGTCATTTTTTTCTCCTAAAACTTACATGCTCGGCATTTCTCTCTCGATTGATCGCGGCAATTTCCTCATCACTCATAGCCTTCATATCCACACTACCTTTCCTATTACTACTCATAGTTCCTCTGTCAACACAATAATAATATATTATTGCTATGTGCGTACTTCTTCAGCTGCTATGATAGCAGATGTTTTGCAAATGGCTCGCTGTAGGATACCCCCACTTCAACTCAAGATACGCTAGAAGTAGGTCGATACGTAGACCAACATAAACTACGAACCATCCTTATTATTACAAAAATACAATATCAAGACAGAGCTTTTAGTGGAGTATCAGTAGTAGAATTGCAATATGTCGTGTTTATCAAGTTTTATTATACGTAGTAGCAGTGGTAGTGGTCGTAGGTGTGCTGCTGGCGGTGGCGGTAGCATCTCATCTTCAATATCTAATCACATCAAACAACAAGTACGACATAAACATCAAGTTCGTGTAATTGTCACAAAAGACCTTCCTGATGGTCAAATGCGTGGTGTATATGCAGGAGAGGTACACAATGTTGCCGCGGGATATGCACGTAACTATTTAATACCTGGTAAAATGGCCGTATATGCCACACCACATAACTTTGAACGATGTGGTCTCATCGATCCTGAAATTGCCGCAAAGGAGGAAGAGGCACAACAAAAGTTATTAGATGATGAGGAGAATGAAGATTTAAAGGCAGCCGATATACTACGAAGGTATTTACGGAATAAAACTTTAAAGGTTATTAGGAATGTTGATCCTAATCAACCCATTATGTGTCATCCAGGACATGTTAGTGCACAAAATTTACGGGATAAGTTATCAAAGCATCTTAAGATTGATTTAGAAGAACATGAAACAATTCGTATCCGTAATGAACCAATTGTTGGTTTAGATAGTAAGACAGAGTCTGAATTATTGGAATTAATTGAAGAGATTGATGCGCCAACTGTTGTCGCTATGAAGAAAGAAACAAGTGATGAAGGAGAGGTTGAATCTAATGATAATAAGGAAGAAACCGCTGAGGAAGAAATGGCTTCAGCCAAATCAATTGATACGGATTGTGATACAAAGGTGAAACAACTTGGGGATTATGTGGCTAAAATTACACTTGCTGGAGAATATGTGGTGCCCTTAAAGTTTACTGTTCAGCGCAGATAAGTTAAAAACAAGATAAATAGTATTGCAAACACACTATAATGTGTGTGATTATGCTTTAAATTTGCTCTCAATTCCTAACCACATTAAGATGCGCTTCAGAGCCCCCGAAGAGAGTACTTAGCACAAATGCACTACTCAAAAGTATCTCTATTTCTCTATCTCCCCAGTCATCTGTTGGCATATTCTATATTAGGTTGGATATTCATATGTAGAAACAAATATGAGATTCATACAAAGACAACAACTGAGGAACCGCATCGTATAGTACTGCGGAACCAAATCAAACGCAACCCACACTCAAAACACAACTTACCTGCATGAATTGAAAAAGATCATCAAAACCCATCTGCTGTAACTCTCCACTAAAATGCACCAAGAAAGAAGCACATACATAGACATGAAAGTCCTCAAATCCGCCATCTCCTTCACTGAAATAGGTATCCCACAATCTCATGACACATGTTAATCTAAACTCTCTCAGTAGCAGGCAATTCATCCACTTGAAGGCAAACTGCATAAACTCAATACCAGTATTCTTAAGATGGGCAGCCAAATCAGCATCAATCCGACTAACAAGCTCCTCTAAATGCATAACCATACGCTGCATCCCTGGTTGATCTGATGTATAATGATCTTGTATTCCCGCTAATAGATTCGTAAGACACCAATACGTATCAGCTTCCACTTCCTCTAAAATGCAATCAGTAACATCAGCCATAATTTCACCATCTAAACAATCTTTCCCTTCGAAGTATCCACTTAAGAATACGGATATTAAAGGAGTTGCCAAATCATTAATCCCCTGTACATAACTAGATGCAGGATGTCTCATTGCCCAAATGTATAATAATCTAGATAAACATCTTCTAACTCTATCGTTATGAAATAATGGCACCTCCGGAGCTGTACGGGGTACATCCACAAGCACCTGTCGTAATGTTTCCTGTTCCGAGTTGGTACGTGAATCATCGGGTATATCATAATGTTGTTTAATTGCATCTTTGTACTCTCGACGACGGCGTGTTAATGTTGTTGTATGTCGGGATGTATTGGCAGGTAGATAGCCAAGCAATATCTTCCATATTTTTGGTCTATGATGTGCGGGTATACCATTCCATGCTAATTTACGTAAATCACGGAGAGGTATTATGGGTGATTCTAACATTGTATCAAATTGTGTTTCCTTGTATGACTTTGTTGGTGTGTTATTAGATTCATCTGCATTTTTGTTATTTATATTATTGATAGACGAGTCAATAGTTGAGTTGGTAGTAGATCCCGATCGGAGGGAATTACTATCACTACTATCATCTCCTCCTATACTAGACTCTATAGTATTACTATTATGTTGTTGCCTTTCATTGGTTAATGGTGGAAAAGCCACAGCTCGAAGATGTTTCTTACTTGGTGATATTGAAGTTTCATTCATTTGCAACTCTAATTTGGCACTAACATGAGTTTCACTCTTTGATCGTATGTGAGAAGAACTATCTGATTCACTATTCTCTGTAGTTGTAGCATTTTCTAAACTTCCACTTCTCATATATGGATCTTCATTAGGTTGAAAGGGTGGGGCTGATATTCCCTGTGTAACTTGTGGCATATTGTTATTATAGGGGTCATTAGGAAGAACTGGAGTTGGAGACTCAGGAACATCTTGTTCATATGGATTTCGAAACGTCCGTCGTAAAAATCCAGGTAATCCCCGAGGCTGTGGTGGTGCCTTTGTCGATTGTTGTGATGATGAAGACATAATAGAGTAGGTGTACTTGTTTGTATGAAATTGCAAATTGCAGTTTGTATCTATTTTTATAAGTGATGATACCACAAGTTGCAAACCTATCTCTTTAATACAAACCGATGCTCTACTTCGTGGTTTCTCCTCCTTCTTTAGAGTGATATGATATCACTAGTAATTAACAACACCCCTACCTATCATAATAACTAACCCATCTTCTTGGGAGTCTTCGATACTAATGGGAAAATGACAGGAGAAAAATGAAGGATACCGTTTGATCGCCGCATTTAGGTTTCACTTCCGCCGCCCGCCGCGCACCGACCATCCATCTCCTGAATTAAGCCCTCTTATTTGAAGGCTGGATAAATCCTCAATGCAATCCATCTAGCTATCTACTGCAATTGCAATACGTCATTGGAATTATTACCTTCAACCATGTCAAGATCAGCATTATGGCATCAACGAGGTAATGTCAAAGGCCGAGAAGAAAAAGCTATCGAAATATTTGATAATGCCATTGAAGAAGGACGGCAAAATAGTTATCTCAAAGGAGTTATTCCCCTGAGCGGGCCAGATGATACATTTAATATTCACCCGGTAAGTGCTGTTTATATGTTTGTGCACATGATATGGTATTATTTAATTATACAGTACCCCTAACCTTACCTACATAATTTAATTAATGTAGGTGCTATTGCAAAATATATCTAAAAGTCCTTACTTTCAAAAGTGTTGTGAGAAGTTGAAAGACTGGAATTCTTTGGTGGATGAAATCTATTACGAGGTGAAGCATATGGAACCATGGTCACAAGGTACGTTTTGTTTATGTATTGTATTGTATATTTATATTTTATAAGTGTGACATATATTTAACCATGCATCTCGTATTCTCTTTCTACAGGTAAGTTATAAATGGTGAGAATGGGCGCATAATATAAGAGAGGGTGATGGAGTGTTGTATCCTACAATTTGTAAGCATGTGCTTCTACTTTCTTGCATTGTATTTTTTTACAATACCAAATCTCTCAATATTACCATTTATTTCTTTGCTATTCAAACTTTAAAGGAGGACATAAATCACCATCTACGGCATTTTGTCTACTCCTTCGTCTATTCACCTTGCGTTGTACTAGCAAACAAATGACATTAATGCTTGATCATGTAGATTCGCCATATATTCGATGCATTGGGTTCTTATATCTTCGATATGCAGCTGATCCAGCAACACTCTATTCTTGGTTCGAGCCCTATTTGCATGATGAGGAACCTGTTCAGATTCGTCAGGGAAAAAGAGAAACTACAGTTGGGAGATTTGTTCAGTTATTGTTGGAAGATATGGATTATTACGGCACACGTCTACCTCGATTACCCTTGGCAAATGAAAGACAGCTTAAAGTAAAGTTATTAATGGCTGAAAAGGTAGAAGAACGGGCTAAACGCAATTTGGAGAATAAACCAGCAATGGAGTACTATCAAAAAATCGGCTCAAGGGTCCAAGCTTTATATGGAGACGATGAGAATCCAGTCACATGGTATGATGCTGTAGTCGATGCTGTGATCATGAGGGATAAGGAAGGTGAGATGCTACCTCGGCCAAAGTTTCAAGTGACATTCCCAGAGTATGGTAACACAGAATTGGTTACATTAGGGGAGATCGATCTCCCTGGCACTAATGATAATAATGCTAGGCCTCAGGAAAGGTATGACGATAGGGACCGAGGATATGGAAGAGATGAGGATCGAGGAAGAGGATATGGTCATCATAGCCGAAGAGACGATAGAGGTAGGGGTCACGATGACTATCGTGGCAGAGGATATTCTGATGAAAGAGGTAGAGGATATGATAACTATCGATCATCACCAGACCGTCGTCGAGAAAGAAGTCGAAGTAGAGATCGTTTCGACAACAAACATGATGCACGCCGTGAAGAGAAAGAGCTGATGGATGAAGTTCTTCGACGTGAACGTGAGAAAACGGCCGCGAAGGGCAAGTCATATGCTGCTAGACCTACATCCTACAAAGATAGTTTGGGTACTCCTGGAATGCAGAGTAGACATATGGATCGTGATCCTAACCCGGAATCTCGTGGATATGACAATAGCAAAGCAAAGGCTTCAAGGGATGATTGTAAACCTGCTGCAAAAGCGTCGCCACCACCTGCTGAGAAAACAAAAACTGCTGCAGAACTGGCAGCAATTCAAGAAAAGAAACGAAAGCTAATGTCTAAATACGGCTGATCAATCTCGAAGTAGCGGCGGTTAACTTTTACTGTAATAAATGTGTTTATTTGTCATCTCATGTTTCCTGCCTTTTTGACAGTCTTAAAGGTGACGTCATTAACCAAGTGACTTATCGAGTTTGGTACATCATCTCCGCTTAATCTCACATACAGGGCACAAAACAATCTAAACTGATCACTATTTCTCAAGTATGGCCTCACTAAGAACGTCCATAGCTTTACTCTATAGTCTGAATAATCATTTGTGTCTATTCCTTTTGGTTGTAACGTCTCTCGAAAGATCCATCTTAAATGCTTCTGTATATATAAATAACTTGGTGGTGGATACTCTTCTGCGTAATCGAGATACTCTAATGCAAGGTTTGCCACATTATGAGAATTGTTGGAAGTACCAAGACTGTGATTTCTAAGATAGCCGGTTGCTACCATTACTGGAAGATGTGTGTTTCACAGTTTATGAAGGCGAGATAGTACCATTTGTTAGTGCATGTGTTTTGTAAAGGCAATCAAATAAAGGCAAACTAGTTCAAATATCATCGAGAGACTTCGTATCGAACACATTGAAAACACATGACTTTCCTGCATGACAGTCTGTTTGATCTATTACTCGCTCTGCAGTACTGTAATCTGATATTCCCCCATTTAAAATAATGGGGAAACCGTCAAAAGCATCAACAACTCTGGAGCCTGCCTCATGGTCTGCAAGGCCATCATGTTTGGCAGATCTATTTCGGCAATGTATTGCTAAGTAGTCTAATCCAGCCGCTTTTACCCTTCTAATAAACTCAATAGTATCATCAACACTTTCTAATAGTCGTATCTTGGCCGACAAAAGCGGTCTTTTTACATTGTTTGTCTTAGATACATATGTATCAATTGCTCTCCTCATTGATGATATACATGATATAACTAAATCAGGACTCTTTTCAACAAGGAAAGCTCCAAATCCTTCCTTTTCAGCACATTTTTGTGGACAACCTAGGTTGAGATCGATCCCGAAAGGTTGTTGTTGTTGTGAGTAGTAGTATAAATCCATTATTGCAGTTGTCGCGGTAAAGAGTTTATCTGGACATGATCCACATAATTGTACGACGAGACTCTTTGTGTCTTCTGGATGACAATCCTGGAGTAACAGATATGCAGTTTCTTCAACCGAATCTGTTCTTCCAGCTTTATCAATCTGTACTTTAAATTCTGTATGAATATATTTCTTACGATTTATTGCCACTGATATCACATCATGATCCCTCAACATTGGAGAATAGCATAGAGTTGCATTTCCGCATTTTCTAACTAGCATTCGAAATGCCAATTCTGACGCCGACACCATAGGAGCAAGGTAGATTCCTCTTGGAAGTATCATATTCATATTTCCTTGTATTTAGCTTTAGCTATGTATCGATGGTCGATAGTATGTAGGTCGCAGTTGAAGATGATCAATCCTAGAGCATCACTTTAGCGTCACCACTGATTTATATGACTAGCTGATTGATCCTGTCCAGGTAATTTAGTGCCGTGGATATAGCGGCCATATATGTATTGATCAGATCGGGTGATGATTGATAGTAGGTGGCATCATCATCATTGGTGCTCGCTGGCTAGCTTGATCTACTTACATAAGAATAAATCATCGCCAAACGAAAAATCTTGAATAGAATCAGCAATGCAATGCTACTGATTACTGATGGGTCAAAGCAAGAATTTATTCGCCAAGAAATTTTTTGATGAGATATCAACTGTTTATGCAATGTGGGTGAGCAAAGCAAGATGGCAAAGGCCTACTGATGCAAGAATGCAATTCTACACTTCACATAAATAAGATCTTTGTCATCATGATGATAAGCAAAATCGATTTAAAGTTAGCTGTACTTTGGTCAGACAGCGGATATGCTTTGCAGCTCGTGCTACTTGTTGCAATCGTTATCTTCATTGCAACTTCTTCTCGATGGCGTAGGAAGAAGAAGTCTGTGTATCAACGACGAACATCTCAGGCGTCTGCTATGGGAGCAAATCGTCAATTATTAGAAGAAATATCGGGTATGAAACAGAATGTGATCAATGTAAGATATGTTTGCCGATCATTTATTATAAGATATGCATTGATATGCCAATTATCCTATCGTGATGAGTTTAAGATATCATAATAAACTAACACTTCTCATCAACACATAGGTCGTACTATCGTTTGAAGAAGCTCCTATTCGGGAAGATTTCATAAGCATGATGACAAAGCTTGCCAATAAGTTTGACAGAATGAGGTAAGTCTGATAAACACATCTTATGTTCTATCATTTCATATCTAACTTATATTATAGCTCAGCACCTCATATTGATGAGAACGGAGTATGTTCATGGCGTCCTATACAAGATCTTGATAAGGCTATTGATAATTCTGTGATCATTGATGATGGATATGCAGATCATGAGGATGATGAGCAACTTGTTCTTCAGAGAGCACACGCCCATATTGGTACAATCTTATCCGAATCATCAGATCTACCTCGTTGGAAAGTGATCTTGTTATCTCCAACAAAAGTTCTCTTTAGAATTGATCACTGTATATGTGATGGTCTTTCGGCTGTTACTTTATTGAGAGAGATTGGTGTGAAGACCTCAACAAAGCTGCCGCTGTCATTGAGTGATTTATCACCCATCTTGCGTTCAATTGAAGAGGCCGGAGACTTGCGCATTGCTTTGTTACCCTTGAGACTATTGTGGCCACCAAACTTGTTCCGGGCTATATCATTATTAATCTCATCGCTATCACATCCAGTAGCGCATCCCAATCCGTTGCGGCCAGAACATGTTGGATCATTTATATCAAGTGAGTTCTATGGCACCGTGTACTTCCCAAGCATGCCAGTAGCTTTGTTCAAAGATATAGCAAGATCGATGGGCAATGGTACTACTATAAATGACGTTTTACTTCTCTTTTGCTCAATCACGATCGGTCGATACATCGATAAATTGAAACAACGAGGTCTTTATGATGATCATGGGGATATTGATAAGTTAAATGTTTTGTTGCCTATTGGCAATCCTCTGCAACCATCCAAGTATGGTGACAGAGCAGAGGGTGAGAAGCTTATGAATCTAAAGTGTGCACATGATATGAGACTCATTATACCATATACTCACATCATATGCCTCCTAGGTCTTTGCAACCGCATGACGCCCGTGGTTGTACCTCTAAGTCTTCCCCGCGACAATAAGACAAGTTCACTCTCAAATGAGCAAAACATCAATGAGATCAAGGCATACATGGAGAGGGTAAAGGAATCGAATACACCACTTTTGATGACCTGTTTAAACACAATATTAGCTCCCTTTCTATCAGTTGAGAACTTCAAGGAGGCAGCAAAACACTCCTTTGATGCAGTTTCAGCGGTGTATACGAATGTAGCAGGACCTACTCGGAGTATCAGCTTGCAATCACAAAGTAAAAAAGACTATGAAATCAAAGGCCTTCAAGTCGTTATGCCACATCCTGTTTCCATTTTCACTGTCCTTTCCTACAATTCAAAAATATTTATCAACATCACATTGGACACAAGAACTGGAATTGATGCTTTCATACTACGAGAGTCTTGGATCGAGGCTGTTGAAACTGTTGCAGAAACGGTTATATCTGATGACAAATGGAAGGATGAGCTGGCGACGTTTGATACCTCTAAAGAGTATGGAGGTAATGGAATTGTGTATACTTGTGGTACTCCCAAAGCAAAGGGCTAGACATTCAAAAGTTGATTTAGTATTAAGATTCAAATAAGTTAAGCTAGTTGTAAACTACAAACACAGAAACCTTATGATCAATCACTGCAACCCACAGCCAATAATAGATTCCTTTTGGTGAACTTGAGATCTCGAATAGAAACATTATTTGTCTTGAATATCTTTGTAGGTTCTCTTGTTCCAGGCCTTAGTCGTTCATTTGCTGGCATTCGATTCATCTGTGATTGAGACATAGTACCTGATAGACCATTGCTAAATGATGATGTAGCTGTCGATCCTCTTGTGGCGGCAAAGTAATCTGGATTAGAGAGGTGATTGCCAGCTCCTCGAACGTCCCATATACGAACAGTAGAGTCTTCTCCAGAAACTGCTAGTGCTGATCCACATGCACTGAAGGTCATTGCATTGATAAGTCCCTCTGAGTATGCTGATTGAGTAGTATCGGTACTGGGAGCTCGAAGTTCATTAATTAATCGACCATTGCTTAGATCCCAAATTCTAACAATGCCATCGTAGCCGGAACCAGCTGCATAGCGACCTGATGGAGAGACACGCACAAGATTTAGACCCCGAGCACTTCCAGACAGAAGACGAACACATTTGCCTGTCTGAATGTCAAACATTCGACATGTTTTGTCATCACTTGCCGTGACAACGTAGTTGCAGTTTGGATGCCATGTAACACAGTTGACACTGGGACTGACATGTCCGCTCAATATACGAACTGGAGACGTCCGATCAGTTGTCCAAATGCGTGCGGTATAATCAGACCCAGCGGATGCAAAGTAGTAACCACAAGGAGCAGAGGAGACGGACCACACTGGCGTAGAGGGAGCATGACCTCGATAGACAGACAGAGCTGCACCACCAACTTGCACAAGAGATTCTGCCTTGGCACCAGGGATAACAGGAGAGCTCAAGGATGTACTCGCTGGTCCACCAACAGTATGATTGGCGTTATTCCTTTGTATACTTGACGTGGTGCTCAATTTACCATAAGGCCCTACCGCCTGTGTGTCCCATAATCTGACACTGCCATCTCCACCAGCTGACAACAAGGTGCGACCATTACGTGTCCAATCAACATCAAAGACGGGAAAGCCATTTTTATGTCCGAGAAGAACCATTGATGGCTCACCCAGTGACGAAGAGTCGTATTGTTTGTTTTTGGATGATTGATCCAATGACCAGATTCGGACGGCGGCGTCATCACAGCCCACAGCCGTGAGACGACCATCAGGTGGACAAATTGAAGCTGAAACGATGCCAACGTTTGATTCAACCCATGATGGAGATGGCGTGGTCGGACCAGCACCAGCATCGGCTTCATTAGAAAGCGAAGATGATGACGATGAGCACAATGTTGCAAGTAGTACTGATGGTTGCAGTGCATCAGCAACATGAACCTGACTCGATCCAGATGACGGAAGCAATCCTGCTTCATACTCTCGTTTCAGCTCCAACGCTTGCAACCTCCTGAAACCATTGACCAACAGTGCCCTATTAAATTCCACGGCGGCACGAGATTCGACATCCTTACTATCATCTCCATCCTCAAGTCGAAGTTTGGGAAATGGCAATGCTTCAGATTGTGTTAATATCGACGATTGTGCCAACTTGTGATGAGACTCTGAACCAGATACCCCACTCGATGCCACGTCCTCTCCAGCCTCAATGGCACGTGCGATCGGGTCGATAGGTGCTGCCCAACAAATATCTTCTGCCTCCTTATTACCATCAACGTCCCCCAATATCGACGGGGGGCAGAATGGCTGTGGATCTCTTCGCTCAACAATCAAACGACAGCGACTTTGAAGTAGTGCACTCATTGGGAGTAATTCATCTCTCGAACTAACAAAACTCGTGAGGGCACCAAATGCTGACGAGGATATGGTGATGTTCCACTTCAATGCACGCAATCGGCGTAAAAATGGCAATGCCTGAAGCTTGGTCGTGAGTGCATCATTCTTGGATGTTACCTTGGATACCTTATCGCGAGTCTGTCCATACATTCCTTTAATTTTCTGCATATTCTTAATGTGTTCCTGATACAATCTCTCCTCTTCATCTGTACGCTTAACCTTATGCTTTAGCCTATTCCTCTCAGCTTCAACCTTACCCAGATGTTTGGCAATTTCACCAATTCGTGAAGTTAACATCCGGTTCTCTGAATGTAGGGCAGTTTGTGCCAGAACGTCATCATTCAATTCTACAATTCTTTTTGTAGTTTGGCACTTGTCCAATTCGGCAATTTCAGTCTGATGTTGAGCTTCATACAAATGGCGATACGTATCCAGCATTGCCACGGCTGTGTGTTCTAACCCACATGTTAGTAATTCACAGTAAGTATGTACCAATAATGGAAAGGATAATTCCAACAATTCAGGTTTGCAAGATGGTGGTAATAGTAGTGGATCATGTTCAATATCCCCTTCCGAGGGAATAGCAGCAGTTGCACCCAGTGGCAAAGTAAGTGTATGTGGAGCTGGTGGTTTGGGCTTGGAGGGATCATAGTCTTCCACGGTAGCAAGGGAGTGTTTAACAAGGTTGACAAGACCATCATGAGGTGTGTGTGTTTCTTCGTTGTCTCCTGATTCCTTTTTATCTTCTTCGGCCTTATCAATATCATCCCCAGTTTTGGAAAACGGAGGCCGGCCACATATCATGGGTGTAACGATGGGATTGGCCGGATCGTCGGGTAATGTTAATATCCAAGTAACCAAACTTGTAAACCCCTCAATATACCTACGTGCCTCATCACGAAAGTTAACCATTGCCTCGACTTCCTCAGCATCTTTCTTTTTGTCCTTACTCTTTTCAGTATCTTCCATTTTAGTATCCCCATCCTTATCATTTGCAGCTTTATCATTATCTTCTTCTGCAGTATCATTATCTACTGCACGTCCCTCTAATAATAATTCGGTAACCTTTCGATTACGCAATACAGGTGGTAAACTACCGGCACCCCACATAGCAATTGAAGGGGCAGCATCTAGATCGTATCCATAACCTCCACCACCCAAAGCTTTCTTAACTAAAGAACTGGAGGAATTAGTATTGAAGTTTTTCGTATCCTCATACTCTAACAAATCTTCATCCTTCACATCATAATTAATGGGTGGTAATTTCTTATTCTTATCATCTTCTTCATCATCATCCTTTGATCTTTTGCGTTTATTCTTTTTATTAGATGTAGTTGCCGATGCTGCAGCAGATATTTCATCCTTATCTTTTTCTAATATAGTTTGTAATTCAGATGCAGCATCTGTTAATCCATGCCGACGTAGGTATGATAATACTATTGACTCCTCTGATGGTTTGTCTGTGTTATTAATTTGAGACAAAGCAATAATTTTTGCAGAGGGTTTGGGTGATGTGGAAGTGTTATCATTGCCTATCGCTGCATTATCAGATGATTCAGCAGTATTATCACCCTTCTTCTCCTTCTTCTCCGCGGCAATACTTGCCCTCCGGCTGGATGATCTAGATGAGCGAGGCATGTCTATAATAATTTATACAAGCTACGATAGGTATGATATGTATTGAATTATGAAATAAATTAGCTGCAAGAGTCTAGTAAATGTGGGCTGTGGGCCGGCGGGATGAAGGATACCAGGTCTCAAGCAAAGTCTTGTCAAAGAGGACTCTTGCAACATTGTAGCGTGTGATATGTTCACTGTTGGATGTCGTCAGACAAACAATTATTACATGCCTTGGAAGTGGTGGACACATACGGCTAAACCCCTTTATTGTATTGAGTTTATTAGCCACCACCTCGCCTACAAATAACTCCACCCCAAATCAATCAAACTAGGTAGGTTGGAGCTTAAAACTTTCTCCGTAAATGTTACAATTGTTTATCGTTATCTTTGATTAATCAGAGATTGCAAATACGCCCCCAAAGAACCATCTGCAATCTCTTTCTTATTGTACCTTCTCCTTATTCTTCTCGAAAACCCAAAAGAATAATTCCGTAATATTTGTACAATATTTAACTCTCCACCAATTAAACCCACTCTCTAACTCATATCTTTCTATGCTGTCTTTGGCTTATCCACCCTTTGACCAAATTCATCAAGATATACCCATTGCCCCGTCTTCTCATCAATAAACTCAGTCCATTCACAATTTTGGGGAATTAATCCCTCATATAACTTAGGATCATTCGCAACCCATCCCTCCTTACCAACAATATCGGTAACAGTTTCTCCCTGTGCTTCTAATATTTCCTCTACCTCGGCACCTGGCTTTAATGCTAAATGTTCACATTCTACAATTAGGGGTGGTTCCGTAAATTGATGGAGTGGTGGTGGTGATGATAAAGTCCATTCTAGAGAGTCGGTAATTAATGGCACGACAACATTCTCTCCTTCTGATAAAGCAGCAAATGACCGGACAGTTGTCCTCTTTGTCACTATATATTATTGTTGGATATTATTGTTGGAATTGAGAGAGAGGTATTAATTGTTTGGTTAGGAAAGCAAACATAAAAATTGATATTTGATGTAGATAGACCAAACAACAATAAACCCTGGCCCCAGCTTAACAAAATAAAGGATAGCACGTAACATTAATATATGCATCACACTCATCCTTTTTTAATGTATAACACCGCCACCACAGTATACTATATTTATATTACCACAACTAATTGCAGCCAATACAATTTTGTAAAATATTTTGGTTCGCTCTCCGCCTACAAGCAACCATATCGTACACCGAGACCACCCCCTAAAAATTCATTAATAACCGATATAAATAAGGTATTTACCTTGCGATATAATGGCACTCCTCGCCACGGGTAGAGATCTCAAAGAGCGCAGGGCTAACATCATCGCACAAATTATTATGGGGGTTGTCAGTTTTCATTGTATAGAAACTCTTTATAAGATAAAGATACCGCATGGCCATTTTTGGCAACAACATTTTCTGTTATTTTTAGTAGTAAAAATGACATGCAGTTAGTTCCATTGATTAGGCATCCGATAATCCCTCAAGCATGTCCAATAATATCAGTAATACAACCGAGTTCGATTCAC
>Ga0214481_100215_pt1 | contig 30169 bp, 31 predicted proteins | sample M1_20Mar14CPVII9_4_FD_165057 | JGI IMG/M metagenome (GOLD analysis project Ga0214481, IMG submission 165057) | Marine eukaryotic communities from Monterey Bay, California, United States - M1_20Mar14CPVII9sort6BwellG10 | ecosystem: Environmental > Aquatic > Marine > Unclassified | place: USA...
GTCCATGATGAATAATCCTCCTGTCAGAGTTGTCTTTGCAGAGGATGAGGACTTTACTAACTTGTTCTTAGAAGACTTTGTCCCCAATTTACCTGCTAACAAGAGGTTTCCAAGTAATACAAATGGTCAGAATGTTCCACCGCGTAGGATTAGCAACTCGACGACACAACATGCCAGTAAAGTACTCCCTGCTGCTCCTCCACGACGACAAAGTTCTAGTTCGGAAGTCATTGAATTACTCGATGACGATTAAATGATTATATAAATATAACATTAGATATCAGATTATATGATTACATACATGAACATTATCTAGAATAAAAGAGAATGCATCTCTCAAGTAGTTGGGTTGTTTTTGACTTTGCAATATATTAATATTATAGAGAAACATACTTCATCAAAGGATCATTGTTTGCAAGTTGATGATACTAATACTTGAGATTGTACTCACACGTCTCCTTCTTGTTCGTTTAATGAACCAATAATCTCAACAATCGATCAATAACTCAACCAAACTCTGTGATACTAATAAGATGAGGTGAGAGGTCACTGCAGAAACCTTGACTTTAAACATTAACGCAACGTAATCGACATACCCAGCCACTGTGACGTTGATAATCAGAACAACTACTACTGGTAGTATTGCATTGAGGTATTTCACAAACTTGGTGACTACTTCTTCTCTCCATCGTCGCTAATAGCCACCAAAACAACATATACCATCAGTCGACGATCCTGCACTATTCTCCTTGCAAAACATACTTGGTGGACAATCAGAATTAGCATTAGTAGTTTGACATGTAGTACTATCATCACAGCTCTCGACTTTGGTGGATGATACGCTGCTACTGCTGATTAGAGTGATGAATAATATGAATATATTAAAGAGTCTCATCATAAACGTTTGTTTTTGAATATTATGAAGTTATAATTTTGATTCTTTGGGTCCTCGAGTAAATAACTCGATAGATTATGGATGACAAGATGCTACTCCTCTATCTCTACTATTGAACTCTACTACGATGGATGCCAAGAGCTAGGTACAAAGCATAAGAGAGAGAGATGATGAGATGAGCTTATTAACACTTCTAAATGACCGCGGGGTCATTAAAGTGTCGCACCGTCATTTTTGATAGCTTGGAAAAGCTCTCATCTATACTCACCCCTTACTCCTCTATCACTACTATTGAACTCTACTACGAACATACAGCGAGTAACAATGTGGTCTCCTACTACCTCAGATAGACAACAAATACACTCCTTCATAGCCGCAACTCTCTTATTTACATTATATTATTCAGTTCGTACGATATCAGTGAGTCAAAATGCAATTAAACGATTAGGTAGCAGCATTAGTAGTAGTACTCGAGAACGACAGCTTGTAGATAATGGCATCTCCTCCTCATCCTCAGCAGTAGTAGGGGAGACGGCAGGTGTGGAGAATGAGTTGCAGGGAGATAAGAAGGAGGAAGTACGACAATTATCATATGTATTCGATCCAAAGACAATTGATACACATCACGAGCCCACCATGTATCCATTCATAGATATCTCCTCCATCAGTAACTCAAACGGCGGTGATCCAAAGTTTGCAACTAATACAATTCGAGATGATCTACTATGGTATGATGAACTACATTCCAATAGTATGGATTCATGTATTGATTTTCAATGTACAAGTAATGTTGAGAAGTGTAATAATGTACATTTAACCAATTATGATGATAACAACGAGCCACCATGCTGTACTCATATATTACGAGACATGCTACATACATTTGATACTGAAATGTCAAATATTGGTATTAATTACTTTGTTGGCTTTGGTACACTATTAGGTTTGATACGGAATGAGTTGGTAATTCCATGGACGATTGATAATGATATAGTTATTGAAAATGTACAAACTTTATTTGCAATGAGTAAATTATGGAATACACAAAGTACAGGATTACAATTGATATATCCAAAGATGGGTAAACGACTACGTGGTTTCCCTAGGATGTGTATAACATCGAACTTTGCAGATGGTAAATTGAATAAATGGAAGATAGCCACACCTGTACGGCATACGGGTGAGGTACGGGAGTTTGCTCACAGAGGATTCCCATACCTTGATATATACTTTGGTAAAGATCAACACGACGACAAGTTATTTGGTGGTGAGTACATGGGATGTAAACATTATACAAGTGATGTATATCCAACACAACGACGATATGTTTATCAAGGACAATTTGCATTAAACTTTCCACAGAAGAGTGAGGTGTTATTAGAACGGTATTATGGATTAGATTGGAGGGTGCCGAAAACGGACAATTCACAGCATGGGGATTTTCATCAGATATGTGCTATTAATTATGGATTGGAAGATCTTAGTTAGACAGAGAAGAAAAGTTAAATGTAAAAGTAAAACCTTTGTAGAATAACAAGTTGATTCCTTATGGGATTGTTCCCCGTTTGATAGTAACTTGAGAAAATTGGAACGATGCCACCCAGCAATATGGTCCCGCTAATCCCCCTTTCATAATACCTAGCTTTCGTCCATTCTTGTAAACAGATAATGTACCCTCGTCTAAATTAAGAAGCATTCCTATTTCATCACCAGAAGACATACTTTCCATTCCATCCCAGGCACCATCCGTTGTATCACCATCATCCCCCCAATCACTTGTGTAACAACTTCCATTATATGCATAATACGTACAAGAATCAACACTGGTATTACCATGTTCTCTGTGATCCATGTTTTGAGAGAAGCTTTGGTAGAACCTCTTGTTAACTAGAGCCCCATGTGCATTTTGATTTGCCTGTCCTGGTCTCATTATGCCTGCCAGAAACTCACTTTGATGTCGCTGATATACTTCAAAAGTTACGTAATGCTTGCCGGCTCTCATTATATTGTTGCTAAATGTAGTACCCCAAGCATTGGTTGCGGTACACTTGCTTCTATTCTTAACACATGATTTGTCCGCGTCTGTATTCACATACACAGCATCGACAAGCTGGTCAAACATTAGTGGTTCCCTCATTAATTGAAGATAATGATAATCTGCCAATGAAGATTCTCCTTCATAATGCGGTAGTGCTGCTAATTGTTCTTCTGTTGCAATCTCATGTACTATTATATCTGCAGACATCTTAATAACCGATAGTTCATCATCATCAGATATACCAAACCGCGTACATGTTAGTGCTAAGTTTAGCAGATCAACCGAAGGTAGATATGATACAATCTTTGATAATGTATCACTGTTGAATAGTACCTCTTCTTTGCAATTGTTTGTTGCTATCTTCTCGACTTTTTGTGGTTGAACCATCTTTTGCAATTCAATTGTCTTAGTAAAAACTATAGATGATACAATACCGCCAAACTACAAATTTCCCCCTCCTACCTCTACTTCTTTATGAATGCCTCACTCTTTGACGCACTCTCTGTTTCTTCAACACAAATAGTTAAGTACTCTTTTTACTGGTATGTCCGGCCTTTTATGTGTCCGTTTTATATATTTTTACCAACTATAGTCGGATAAATTCGGATAATACGACCTTTTGTACCCAAATGGTTACGCACTGCAAAATCTTTTTACACTGACGATGCATGCTCGCTCAATACACATAGCAACAGCAATCAAACTTCCTCCTACATACGCTTGCTCAATATCATTTAAACAAACAGGATAACAGAACATTAGGTATGTCAGAGATATGTGTGCTTATGTAGACGGTCGGCTGGGTCGCTGTGCGTGTCAGATTTGGCTGTAGAGAGTAAGGAGTGAGGAAAACACATCTTATGTGTTTTGATTGATATTGTATGTGATGTGCTGGCGTTGGCTTGCAAATATACCGTATATATTGCTCTATTCATTGTAATGATTATACATATGTATATTCTAACATCGTTCACTTAATTTGACAGGTGATAGGAGAAATAGCAGCTCATAGGCAAAAGCAAATAAGCTATAGAAGCACAAATGTGTCAGAGCAATAGAAGAACAATGATATATCAAAGTAGATTGCTCATAATATCAATATTATGCTACACAATAGTAGTATCTGCTCATCAGTACACACATATCGGGGCGTTTTCCACTCCTCCAATACCGCCGCTGACTTTATCACAGCATGATACACAGAGAATACGGAGATCGTCAATTGCAGAGAAGAGCAATCACAGCATTAAAAGAAGGATATATACTTTTGCAACATCAATAGATGAGATAGAAAGAACATCAACTAGTACACAAGATAATTTACATGCTAATACATCAGACAAAAATGATAATGATGCATTTTCCATTGTCAAAGAATCAAGAGACCTAGGAGATCAAGTACTCTCCTCAGTGGAATCATTAGCAAGATCGGTAGGATCAGCCGGTAACAACTTAGTATCTGACCCATCCTACAATGATAAAAAGAAGAAATCAATATTTGGTATATTTTCCAAGGGACGAACTGCAAGTCAACGTGGTGAATTAATACAATGGCAGCGTGATAATTTACAAGATAGAAAGTTTGATGAAGAGTTGGAAGAGGAGGGGAGTATACTATTAGAAGAGAAGGAGTTTAATCGAATGAGTGCGCTTATTGCTGCATTACCTTCGAGACAAAGAAGAGCTAAAAAAAGAAGAGGCAGTAGTAGTAATGGAAGTAAAGCAGAAGAGAGCATGAGTGATACATCACAAGAACAACCAAAAAGCAAGAAGAGCAACAAAGAATCATCTTCCTCCAAATCATCCAAATCAACCTCTTCATCAAAATCATTCAAATCAGAATATAAAAAAGATTCAACATTAATAACAACAGCACTTGAAACATTAGAAAAAGACATGGCATTATTAGATAATGTTGCATCATCACAATCACAATTAAGTGGTACAGAAGTTGGTTTATTACTTGGTGCCGTATTTGCTAGTGGCGTGGGGCCGATTGCATTTCCGGGGACGAGTGTTACGGAATTGTTGGCACCGGCTGCTGCTGCTTGTAAGTTGTGTTTTGTATGTTGTTGGTTTGTGTGTATGTCTTTTTGATCTGTGATCATATGATATGCTCATTGCAATTTCTGCTCACATGATATTGAACATACACACACAAACATTAGTCACGGCATCAGTTACAATTGGTTCAGAATATATCGGCAGAGTAGCGGTAGCAGATGGAAAGGAAATAGCAGCCAATACTATTCAATGTGCCGCAGAGGCTGAGGCATTCCTTGCCAATGCCGAACGTGTGAAAGCAATCTCACCCCTCTGTGTTGGTATCGGTGCCACATGCGCAGCGTTATCATTACTAGCCCCGGCTATTATTGAGGCAATGAACTTACAAGGATCAGTTATTATGTTAACAGAGATATATCTCTTCTGTCCATTGGTTAGTGTATTAGCCGCGGCGGTGGCAAACTTGGCATTAGAAGAAACGAAAGGCTTTGCAGCCAGGGCAGTTAATGTTGGTGTACGACGATTTTCAAAACGTAGTATGGTCGGACAGACGTGGTTATCAACAAGTGAACAGGTACAACGCAATTCCAAAGCAAAGACTGATCGGTGGTGGTCGTTTGCTGGATCGGTATTGCCCGCTCCGATAGTGGGAAGTTTAGTTGGAGGACCATCTCTTAGTGCAAAGTGTATCGTTATTGCTTCCTTGGCAGCTGTTCAATCGGCATACTTTCTAGCCCAGGCCGAGGGTGTTGTGGCAAGGGCAACCGATGCAGTGGCCTTAAAGGCTCGATCTGCGGCTGTATGTGATACCTATGCCAATCAGGGAGCACGTAACTCGGCCATCTTACCATTCACATCAGCCTTGAGTGCATTTTGTGCAGCGGCGACTGCCGCAACTGTGGAACTTCCCTTCCTTGATACAGTCTCGGCCTTATATGGTACTGTTGGTGAGGTGGCATTGGTATCTCTATTCCCAATCCTATCATCAACATTCGCTGCAGCGGCTGCTGTTAGTAAGGCAAGATGTGAGGTAGATGCCGAGGCGGCAGCTCAAGCGGCAAGTACGTTAGCATTAGAATATGATACAATAAATGGTAGTGGTGGTGATCCAGTTTTACGGCCATTCCAGGCAGTTAAAGAGTTGATGAGATTAGCAGTAAGTAGTGGTTGGAGAAGTATCAAGAAGACAGTTATTAATCCATTTAAGAACACATATAGAGTCTGGAGAAGTACGCTGTTGGGATTTAAATGGAGATATATTCGACCTTGGAAAGAGGGGAAGGGTAATGGTAATAGATTAGAAGGGGGAGAAGGGATAGCAGCGACGTGAATGTCTTCTATGACCACTTACTTCTGGAAAGAAGAGCATAAAAGTAGCAAAGAAAGAAGTTGTAGACTTTATTACTGTTCTAACTTTAATCATACATCAATTGCGATCTAGAAAGCAGACTCATAGTATCTGTATTCTTCCCTCGATGCGGCAGCTTCGTCCCTCTGCTCACTTCTAATCTCGTCGAGGTATGCTCGATATGTCCGTAATGCAATCTCATAATCATCTTTTGTTGCAACCCCATCGATGTAAGCCCTATCGGTATTCCCTGCCTCCTCCTCGATTTCTCCTAGATTGCACCTTGCTGCTGCATTTCCTCTTACAGCTGATTGTTCATAGTAATGTTTAGCCTTTTTCTCATCCCTCTCCACTCCTCCTCTACCAAAATCATACATAAAACCAATTCTATAGTATGCATCAGCATTACCAAGTTCTGCTGCCCTATGCCAAAGTTCTAATGCCTTAGTATAGTCTTGTTGCAAGCCATACATTCCATGACTATAATAAACTCCCAAACTCTGAATTGCTTGTGCATCATTAAGATCAGCACGTTTCTCAAATCGTTTAATCATATTCTCATTTGATTTGGGTGGCGGACTTCTACAAAATGGACATACATCATCCTTTCTTTTAGTAACCCTTGATCGAAAGGCACACACACAACCATTGCAAATAACTTTTCCACAACATGCCATGTATGTACTTCCCGAGTTTAGTACCGGCAATTGTATCATGCAGATTGGACAGTCTTCTTCCTTTGGTGGTTGTTCAAATAGTTTCTTATCGTGCAACTCAGCTACCCGTCTGTCACACTTTTTCTTGTGTTTTGTTCGGTGCTTCTTCTTACACGCTGCGTTGCAATACTTTACCATATTACACTTGTTGCATGTATTCATATCATCACTATTTCCCTCCTTACCACAACTAGCACATACGGACATTTTGTCCAGTATAGCCATACTATTGAGATTCTCAGTGATGGCGTCGGTATCATAATTTTGTTCACAATATGATGTGAACTCTTTTTCATTCGGTGTTATTTCTTCACCTTTATCATCATCAGCATTATCATTACTCATATTTCTTATATACTAATCTCAATATACGGTACAACAATAGCGCAATACATACGAATTTGTGCCTTACTTTGTATTGTAATCAGTTATCAACCCAATACATATACAACCTAGAGTATGTAAAAAAATTGCATTGAGATGAACCTTATAAAAATATATCTCAAGACTGCCAGATTTGGCCGCCCCACAACAATGGTAATAATAACTTTCCTCAGTATATTCATCAATAGAATAGTGAGAGTACTAGCTCATATATCACCACAACTAGTACTCTTGGGAAAGTCCTCTCAGTGATTAATTCGTGGTTTCGTGATAATTAATAAGTCACACGTGATAAATTCGTGATAATTAATAAATCACACGTGATAAATTGGTATATCACAAACAAAAATCAAAGCACATCACCTCGTGTGTTGAGAGAGCATTATTGTGCATAAGATGTGTACATATTTACATCTCATCGAATAAACAAATCTTTCTCCTCGTCTCCTCTTCTACCATCCACGCTTCAACCACCAATTAATTGATATTTTATTAGGATTTATATATTATATAACAAAGTATGAAGAACTTGTTTATTAAATTAACTGGCAAGCCTAATAAGAACTCGTCCAAAGAAGATCGAACAGACGCAAAAGATAAGGAGAATGCTCGTCTTCAGGCTGAGAATGCCTCTTTAAAGAAAGAACTTGAAAAATCAAAGAAAGTAATCAATTACATCTTGGACGATTTTATTCGTCTTAAGGATGAAAGTGCTCGTCTTTATTCGTCTTATCGTCTTTGGTTGTCCTCTATTACATCGGCTGATGGTGCTACACATGCTAATTATGCTCTTGTTTTAGAAGAACTAATGATGAAAGAGAAGAGGGTTCCATAGATTCAGCTTCAAGATGATGAAAGCTTCTTATATTAGGATGCGGTAGTGTCGGGGTAAACCTTGACTATTATGTATGAACCCGCAATTTGTTTACCAACGAATACACCCAATGTCCTTATTTCATTACTTACGGCAGGGGATTGGATTGATTTTGAATTGAAATTTATGTATGTTTATTAGGTTCGCTTATGAAGAGCCAACCCATGATCTGTTATTCTTGTATAGATCAACATGTGAGCATAGAATCTGATTAGCTCGGATTCTTGCCATGATTGGGTTTACTTTAGAGATGTAAATATATAGTACATCTTATAACTATGACTTGGACTTAAAGTATCTTTAACTTCTTATCCTTGCCCTCAAGCCCCACGGATAGACTTGTACACATCATAATAACTACCATTCATATGAAATTGCTTCAGTCGGTCCAAAGGCGATTCTCATATCCAATGTACGTGTGAAACTATCACTTCCATACGTCAATAAATTATTCTGTTTGATACTGGCAAGGGTATCTGGATTCGTATCCCCTGGTATTGGACGATTCTCATTCAAACGTACTCGAACTGCATGGATAATACTACCCCAATTGCTATTGTATTCTCCTATGAAGGTATGTGCCCTTGCAAGTATCATCAAATCGGTAACACTTGCAATACTTCTTTGATATCTATCATGGCAAGTATCCTCAACTTTTGTACCCATCCTTAGATTTTGATCAAAGCCATCTTCTCCGTCACCATTCAAATGGAAAGCCATCGGCATGACATCCTCTTCCTCTCCATTGACAGTACTGACAGTATTCGGATTGAAGTAGAATGTTAACTCATGACAATCATTCCAAAGTATCGTATTATCAGTCAAATGTTGTGTATCCAACTCTGCAATCTCTCGTCTGACTGTAATTGGATCATCAGTAGCGATGTATACATTATGTTTCTGTATCTCAATCATTCCCGTTTCATCATTCATTGTACAAGAAGAGTCAGAACTATCCCATTGACGTAAGTAATGTATAAATGGTATATAGTTGGTAGGTAATGCATTCATATCAGCATCAAATCCCAATTGCATTCTCCAATAGGATTCAACTTCACCTCTTGATTCGGCAAGTAGCTTATCACCTCTTCGAACATGTATAGCCGTATACTCTTCTTCATCAAGTAGTGGTAACTCAAAGTTTGATAGAAGTTTCTGTACATCATTACCAATCCATGGTTGAAACTTGAGAAACCCAGCCTTGTTTAATATACCGAATAAATAATCCCATAACTTTCGTGAGTTATCTTGTATAGAAACAAACAGTTCTGCCTCGTTAAGTGTGGCACCTAGATTGAGTATCCATTCCCTAGCCTTCATTGGATTGAATACTGTACCTGATGACATTGTTCCATGATGTTTACGAAAGTATTTACGTAGCTGCCAACCATTGGAAATGACTACATTAGTTTTTGATCCATCTACATTTGTACAGGTTAATTCATCAAAACCTTTTCCACTGTTTGACATGGTTGATACTATCTTGTCCCAGTCATAATATGAATATGATTTACGTCCATTACTTAAGTATATCTTTGGATTGGGTGTATAACTACATGAAGTGGGTATTGAACAACCATTAGATAGAAAAGTTGGATGGTCAATTAGACGTGATAATCCCATTGGAAATGAATTACCACCACCATCTTCTTCTATTGGACAGCCAAATTGTGAACCGCCAGGATATCTATTATTATATATGTCGTCTGGCTCAAGTAGTAATAAACTACGATTTAGATATGTTGATGTTACAATGCTCATAATGTAGGCATTGAGTTGTGATCCATGGCCGTGTTTTGCAAAGGTATCTGGGAGATAGATGAAGAGTCTGTCGCACTGTTTATTGGTTGCATTTTGTTTGGCGTTGATTTCAATTGTTGGGTCTATATCTGGTAGTGATTGTAAGTTGGTATAAGATGATGGTGATATTAAGTTCTAATATTGAGGAACGCCAAGAGAAGGTAGAGATATGATTAAACACAGAAACAGTTTTTGTACTGAAAAAGTACATATCATATGCACACATATCACATTAGACTCATCTTACCTGCTCACGAGGTTCAACAACCTTTGGATCTAAATACTGATCTAAACCTCCTCCTTCTCTGCTGTCATCGTTGACTCGAAGAAGACGATTTTGATCGAGATCATTGAAACTTTGCAATAAGTCTGCTTTTCGTGTGGTCGACGACGAATGGAATCGTATGAGTATGACCCCTATTGATAATAGGAAAATATAACGGCGCATAATTGGATGTAGTAGCCTCTGCATTGATGTTAGCGGCGGCAGCAGGGCGGCATGCAAATCAAATAATAGATAGGGTCACGGTCCACGGTCTAAAAAGTCATTTTCAATGGCATTGACACTATTTGGCGATCAAACTACTACTTATCAATTATTTGATGCGTGCACATCTTGTGTTCATTCATTCATATCATGTGCTCATATCATGAGTTCATCATGACAACAGAGAGTACGGAGAAGGAGACCAGAACATTACTAAGGAGTAAACATAATCTATCTATCTAAACATTTACTTTATCCTAATTTTCTGTACAATGCCGTCATCCAATCCAAAGAGCTCTGCCAAATAGCTTAAGTAGTAGTACAATCTTCTTCTTCGATCCACCATAATCTTTTGCAACAATCTGATGCATTGTCATGGAGAGGATCCCAGCCATATGCCAAGCCACCTGGTTAAGAGATGAGAAGAGAGTACAATCTGTTAGTTGGTGATCCTATAATACACATAATACAACACACAAGATACAACAATCTTACCACAACTAGAGTCGGACGAATCTTCACAATCTCTAACACACTTTTCAAGTATCCAATCAACATACCAGTTGCCAGTACCCACATCAGTAGTGCCACTGCCACTATTTGAAAGACACTCCTTCTCGGACCAATTATATCGCTTTGAACAGCATTCTTCAGCACTGTCATACAGCCACTGTGTCGGGTTTCTAATCATGTAATTAGGTGGCAGTGTGACAGTTGCATTTAGGCATTGAATGTCACTGCTTCCCCAATCTGGATAGAAGCCGCTGACATCTGGCTCCTCGCCAAAACATTGGTTAATATCCCAACTAAACCAACGAGTGCAACATTTTAGAAGAGTGTTTTCAAAGTAACCACCGTTTAACTTCATGTAGAGAGGAGCATTCCCATCATTACTGCATGTTTGTGTATTCCCAGTCCAATCTGGATAAAAGTCAGTAGATGCCAAGGGTGTTATGAAAACAATAACAGTGAAATCTCCAACAGAGACGGTGGCGGTGCCAAGAAGAGTTGAGGCAGGACCAGAACTTTGAGCTTGTAAATCACTAAGCAACGACCCATCAGCTATTGAGGCTTGGAGATTGGCTTTTATGTCGTTGTATATTTCATCCGAAATATCATCAGCATTTGTACAAGCACTGTCATCACAAATGGCATCTATCTCAACAGTAAACTCTAATACAAAATCTTCAAGTCGACGTGATGTTCGAAGTCCTCTACGACGTGTACAATCTGGCTCTTGTACCACAAAGGTACAACTTGTTAATTCACCATCGGAATTGAGAGGACAACCTTTACTGGTCAATACTGTTGTTATATCCCCCATTAGCTCCTCAATCTCACTTGATGTTAAATCACATATGTCCCCATTGGGTATGGCTATGACTAATTCACCATCAAATGAAAAGTTAAAAGTCGGAGTAGTCGTCGGCGGCGAAGTGGGACGCTGTGATGGAGACTGGAAATGAAATGTTAGTTGACAGTTTATGGCAACGTATAAACCATTACAATAATCAAACTCACGTTTGTTGGCTTGGCGGTTGTTGGAGGCGCTGTGGTTGGAGAAACCGTTGGACTACCAGGAGTTGCAGCTTCGATAGGTGCTTTGCTTTCAGCCGTCGGACTTGATGTCGGCGATACTGAAGGTTCCTTGCTAGGACTCTGGGAGGGCGACTTCGATGGACTCTTAGATGGCTATGTGAGACGAATGATTAGAAGAGAGACATGAAAAGTGAGTGTTTGCGTGTTTCTGAGATGACGGCTGTGAAGGTAATCCATACAGGCACAAAAGAAGCAGCTTACCGGATCATCTGGATTCGATGTGGGCGATGCCGATGGCGGAGCCTGAACAACCTCCACAGGCGCTACCGATACATCTTCTTCGGTTTGTACCACTGCAGCAGCTTCCTCTTGAACATGATTATCATTCATCGTTGTGACGATGTCACCCACTACACCCACTTGATCGGATTCAACCGTGTATACGACTGTGAGTGAATAAGTTTGTCCTGATGAAAGGTGTCTCCTAGTAGTTTCCAACGGAGAGATGATTTGGTCGAGAACAACACAAGTAACTTGGATTGAATCATTTGTAGCCATTGAAGAAACAACAACTTCACAAAACTGTTTTTGTTCATCGGGATTGAGTAATCGCTCTTCGGGCATGATAAATTGTTGTTCTAGATCGACCTTGTCACCTCCACAAGCAGGTAGGGATTCAGTTCCATCCTCAAACAAATCTACCTCGGAATACAAACGGCAGCCGAAAGATTAATGTGATAAAGGGTCAATAATAAGAGGTGCACAAGATGTGGACTTTTTTGCAATTGCGATCAATACTTGATAGAAGACAAGAACTATCATAGAGATACAGATTATTTGACTAATAATTGGTTTATATTTAAATAACTCTGCTGTCTATATCTTATCTCTATGAAGAGTGCACAGATACAATAGTACCAAGAGAGTTAACTAAACAAACAATTCACATACAGCACTACTTGTGAAAGTAGTTGGACACTTGAGGAAGGACTACCACCCACTTATTCGTCCGAATCATCAAGGATAGTCTTCTTCTTCTTACTCACAGGCTTTCCAGCAGGACAAGCTCGGGCACTGGAAAAGAGACGCTTTGCAGACTCAGCTTGAGTAGCCATCATCTTCCAAGTGTTTCCACCAACTATGGATTGGTTGGTGGTGCTGAACCTCTTGTTGTTGCAATGAGGGCAAGCAATCTGTTTGGCATCATGAGCTGCGGATTTTGGCTGTCCGCACTTGGGACATTGCCACATCACCTTGGGCTTCTTCTTCTTCACCTTACATGCAGTACCAAAGCCTTGAGGAACAGTGATAGCATCGCTGCTACCAGCATCACCGGGAAGAGTCTTACCAAAGTCAGTGGATGTAAACTTGGAAGAAAGAGTGAAAGATCCAGCATACTTTCCATAGAAGTCAGCGTTGTCGGCATGACCAGGAAGACAGGTAAGGAACAGCGAGTGAATCTGTCCATCTGGCACGGCCCCACCATCGCCACCGGAACCTTGATGCATTTGTAACGAGATAACACTGACATCTCCTTTTGGAGGGGATCGACCACCTTGTGGAGCAAGCATGTCAGCACCTTGATACAGGCCTTGGAAGCCCGCTTCCGCATAGCTACATACTTCCTCTTCCAACTATGTAGATTTAGAAAAGAGAACACACATGAGGGTATGTGAGAGATTGATTTATACACGAGAGAGATTGTATATAAGTAACATCAACTTACAGAACGAAACAAACAGAAAGACTTTGCACCCAATGCAACTACTTGAGATTTATTAGTTCCAAAACCCAAGTTTATAGCAATTTGACTGACTGTTTCCCTTGCACGCGTTACTCCATCATCCTGAATATTAGTAAAATGACGCACAGAGTCACCGCAATAGAATGCACCACGGAGGAATGGCCAATTCTCCTCCACATCCATAAACGCCTTGATTTCTTGAGTAGAAAGCTTTTTAATACCCCAAATATCAAGAACTTTTACATGATATTTGGGGTTGAAAGCATCACTTTCCTCGAATAGCTGGCATCTGATGAGGGTTGCCATAAGCATCTTTCGATGATCCTCGTCTGTGTCGGGGTGATTAATCCCTCCATTCTGATATGTGTGATGACAAGTTGAACATAGCATGAGAAGATCATATCATATCATATGTGCATTGCAATAAAGATAATATATAGTACTTACAACAATGCCCCGCATAATCTCGGCTAATCTCGGATCTTTAAAATCATCAATCGTCATTGGACGTAATTGGCGTGAGAACTCAGCAATCCTCTCTTTGGCTTCATCCTTATATTTAGTTTGTTCCTTGAGACTAGATTCTTTCTTACCTGCGGCGTTGGTTACATGTGACCAAACAAAAGTACTCGCCTGTGTGGCGGTCACCCCTCCGGTGAGCTTTTTGGATTGCCTTTGCCATGGCCTCAGGAGAGTATGTACCCGCAGCCTTTTGCTCCTTATAATAAGCTTGCAAATCGATGATGGCATTTCTATGGTACGGCGACTTCAGCGGCATTGTTGTTGTCCTTGATTTGTTGTTTGATATCAGAGTATACAAAATGAAGTGAAGAAGGTAGTACACACCGTCGCCGCCATGGGTGACATGACAGCGACGGTGAACATTGTTGAGCTTTGTTGAGAAGAACTAGTAGTGTTGTTAGGGAGTGTTGAAAGAGTTGAAAAAGTGTTGAAACAATTGAAAGGTATCCAAAATTGAATGGTTAATAAGACTGGATAACCGTTCATCGCTAGAAGGATCATTGTCATTGCAATAAAATTAATAGCAAAGATATTTGCCGCTAATCAACTAAAGGATACATACATACTACAGTCAAGATGAGTAACAGCACTCACCTCATACCCTCTAATACTGTTATCCGTTCTGGTCAATCCGACCCTGGCCGGGTTGCATTGAAAGATCTCGTCCACAAGCGTCTTCCCGAATTGAAAAATGCTAATCTAGGTGGAATTTTATCTACTTCCGAATTACGTAATGATATTCTACGTTCTTTCAAACCTTTGAATGTCAGAGTATATAACAAACAAAATGAGGAAATTGAAATAATCGATCAGTATGGGAATATCATTACCGACACTACAACCTGTGGCGGAAAATTTGCAGAGAGCGTAAGGAATATGATAAATTATATCTTAGGACCTAAACCTAATGATGCTAACTCTGGCAGCGGTGGTAGCGGTGGCAGCCCCAATGATATCGGTAGAAAGAGAAGCCGTAGCAATAGTCCCGCCGATGTTTCATTATCCGAGGAGTCGTTAGGTATGTCGGAGCAGCGTCTGCAGCAGCAGCTGCCCATTGATTGGGCACATGTTGTGATTGGTATGATGCAGCAGACCAAAACTGAAATGCAAAATGAATTGCAACAAGTAGCTGCAAACTTTTCTACCCAAGTAGCAGCACTGGAAGAAAAAGGACGTAATGATGATTCCCATATAGCAGCACTGGAAGAAAAAGTGCGTCTATTAGAAGGGGATAAGAAGGCACTTGCTGAAGTAGCAGCGCTATCCACTCGTCTTGAAACAAAGATGACGGGCATTGAAACAGAGATGACTGGCCTCAAAACACAGGTCACGGGCATCGAGAATGGGATGGCGGGGTTAGCGATGGGGGAAAAGTTTGATCAATCGTCTTTTCATAATCCATCACTCATGGAGTGATTCACTTGTTATATCAAATTGTTAGTATGTGTTAGTAGAATAGACCTAGCCGTGTTATAGTGTTGGAAGACGGGGCCAAGCACAGAAACATCGTACGCTTTATAAGTATAAACGATCAATTACATAACAACTTCTACTTATCGGTGCAGAACTTTATATTGGTTTATTTTACTAACTTGCTTGTTGGGAAGTACATATGCCAAGGCCGCCTCAGTAGTAACACCAAACCATTGAGAGATACCATACCACTTAGCGTCGTACGAGGTGGTTGGAATCCATACACCTCGTTCTGTTACATATTTTGATGGGTAGTATGTATCAGGATGAGTACCCAGAATACGTCCGCCTTTAACCTTTCCTCCCATCATGAAAGTGTTACCTCCATAACCATGCTGATGTTGAAAAAGAAAAGAAGATTTATATGGATTAGAAACAAGTGTATAATCTAGGCCACATGATATGCACATTCATCACTTACATCTGTGCCGGACGAGCCGTTCAATGTAATAGTTCGTCCAAACTCTGACGTCAAAACGACAACAACGTCATCCCACAAGTTCAATTCTGAGCTCATTAAAGCTTCTCTTAAATACCACAGAGGCTCGTTTAGCCCACCATAAAGATTTGCAAGCTCTGTCTTCGTATCGAAGTGAGTATCAAAGCCGGCAAGTTCACAGCCAAAAACATCTTGATTGACATTCCTTAGATCTCGAATCTGAATGAGTTTCACAATTTGTTTCAGACAATAGCCTATCCCAACCTCTGGAATGTTGGCACTGACAGATGAATCTACATTGCTAAGCCAATCTCTATAGTCTGTTGATTCATAGTAAGTATCGACTAGCTTTTGTGACCAATGGTTGCCGTGTAGACCGCTTGTACCAGGGTCTACTTGTTTATTGAGTGATAGTATCGTTGGTAGCATGTCTACTCTTTTACTCACATCAGGCTAGAAAGGAAAGAAAAGACAAGGGTTAGTACTAGTATTATGAAAAGTGCACAAGATGTGATTCTTCTTTTTTTAGAATACCGGCTTGATTGGTAGGTATCCTTGAAAAATATGAAGTAATGAACACATGATGTGTTCATTTTGCAACGAGCAAACACAAGCTACTCACACCATCCCCATCAGGGCTAGAAGGAATAGAAAATACAAGGGTTAGTATGTAGATTGAGATGATGAGATATGAAAGTAACATATGATGTGTCATTTTTCAAGATAACCAAGCGGAGAAAAAGGAAGTACACGAGATGTGTCACTTATTGCAAACGATTGAAACCATTGAGCTACTCACACCCTATAGAATTGATCAACGCCCAACTCGTTTCTTGAAGATATAACATCTATCTTTCTACCCAACGAGGGTTTTCCTATGATGTTGGCTAGTATCTTCTGCATACTGATTTGACCCATTGCTCTATTATTGCCCAACGTATCGGCCATTCGGCCAAGAATACCACTCCCTGGCTGATCTCTAAACACATCAACAATCAGCTCTTCCTTCTTCATGTCGTGATGACTGAATAACTGGGCGGTAGTTTCACTCTTGAAATTATCGACATCCACCGGCTTAGACATTGTTCCGATGTTTGTAAAGAATAAACCATCCCCAGCATTATATATCTCAGCAAGCCTCGAGAGGTGGTTATTAACACCGAAGCTTGAACAAGGCTGTGGAGGTTGTGAATCGTCTGTGCCTACTATATCAATCTTGGTCATCTCATCGACACTGCTTAAATCAAGAGAGATGATTGTAACTTCTGTTAGTATATGTGCATTACAAAGGCAATAAAACAAGGCAAATCGAGTTCAAATAAAGTGACTAGATCACTGAACTTTATATTGAACACATGAATTCATATCATAAAACAGTACTAACGCGGACTTTCCTTAGGGAATTGATGTACGGATCAGAAAGACTGGTGTCAACTCCTCTACGAGCACGATATTCATCATACAAGGCTTGGCATCCATCGGGATGAGGAGTAAGCATGTTCATGGAATCTTGTCCGCCGAACAAGTCAATGTGTATTATCGCCTTGTAAGGTATATCGGGGACCTTTGTATCCGTGGGCGTTCGTGGCCGTTCATTTCCATTGGGAAGGACAAGATTTGAGGTTGCAAATTCCGGTGTAGATAACATCAAGACTTGTGCAATTCTTGTGGCCAGTTCAAGTCCTCCACCTTCTGCCGTTAGGTTTGCCTCAAAGGCATCTTCAATGATGGTCCGGGAGGCAGGACTGATTCTATTTGCCAACATCAAGAGGGCAAGCTGCCCTACAACCTCGGTGCTTGTTCCAGATGTTGCAAAGTCTAAATAACCAGCCTTATATCGGTATGGTGGATTACCTTCCAGCCTTCCCACATTACCACATTGTGCGTCTCGAAATGTACCAAGCTCAAATACAGGGCCAGGACCAGCATTGCAATTATACCCCAAGCCAGTCATTGGTAAGTTGTACATTGTATTTTGAGATTGGGCCACGATTCCCAATGTCAACAACTCGCCTTCTGGTGCCGTTAAATCACATTCTTGATGAGCACCAGCAGGATAGAACCAAGGGTTATAGAAGGAGAATTGATTCGGACTGTAGAGATATGAAAACAAGTATATAAGTTTTGTGCATCATGCTGAATAAAGACAAAACAACAGAAGGAACTCAAACTTACATTAAATATGGCCCTTCCACGATAGCATTGAATCCTGCTTCCAAGAAACCAGCTGTTAGTCTTTGATGATTAGACTTTGTAAGTGAGAAACTTCTACTTAGATGCATCAGTCGGAGTAGGGGGCTAGTAACTGTGCCTCCATTAGGGTCCAGGTCAGCCTCGACTGAAAGAGCTTCATTACTTAGGACGATTGATGCCGCAACTGCCTTGAGATTTCCTCGTTCACCAAGACTTCCAAATACCAATTCTTCCGAGTCGTCGTCTGGATTTGTCCAAGTATAAACACCAGTTTTAAAGGCCTCCGAACAACCAAGCACTTGATTTTGAGTTGGATTGCTATACCCATAATGTTTATGTAACATCAAACACACGGATGGTGGTGTATTGGGATGGTTATGAACATGATCAATATATGCATCCGTCTCTTGATAAGCTGATACAAGCTCAGGATCAACAATATCGTAAAATGTTGGAGAGTTTCTGAATTTGAATGATGACCCGCACACTGAGACTTCAGAGTGAATGTTCTTGAGGTAAATATATTCGTTGCTAAACTCGTCCTTGATTCTAAATACAGTCTCGGTAGAGTAATCATCCATTCCAGTCTTCTTGTATACTGTAACACCGTCTGGTACTTCATTTCCAACCAGAGTATACGCCTCATCACCAGTGAACATTGAAGGATCAAATGCTCCAACGTTAAGTTCAAGAACTTCGGCTCTTGTAGGCAAGGCATCATAGGGCATTGTGTCTGTGACGACGGTATCACACAGACAGTAGTCAGTATCGTACACTTCACCGTCGCCGCATGATTCGGCCACAGTTGGGTAAGGTACTTGCCCAACTCCACTGTTGGTGTCATCCCAATGAACGTGGAAGTAGCTAACTGTCTTCTCCGGATTAACATGACTTTGAACTGGAAAGTGACAAGAAGGAGGAAACGAGAAATGGCAGTTAAGTGAATGGCTATTATTATCGAGAATTTCAAGTACATTTACAATCAAACACACACTTCTACTTACCTGTTGGATAGAAGTCTTCTCCTCGAACCGTCTTTGTCTCCTCGGGGGCATGAACAATAGCAATCAATCCTCCAGATTCAACCTTTACTTTAATAGAGCAACTAGCAGTAGACCAGTGCCATCTTGTTAAATCTTTCAGGTGCCTATCATTAGCACCAATATCTGCACAACTCTGATGATAAGTACAATGGCCTGCATGTCCGCCGAGAGGACCTATGCGTTGCGGGTCACACGACGATCTACCCCAATCTTGACACCGAGCTTCGTTGCCTGCATATGTGAGCTTTTCACGACGATACTCACTTAAAACATCAGCACGGGGTCCATCAGAACCATTATTAGGATATGGCGGCCTTTCAGAATAGCCACCACAGCATGTTGAAAGTGCCGAGGGGATCTTCTTGTTACCACACATTACCAGCCAGTTATTCCAATTTGCAAACAGCTTCACAGGACCATTCTTGTTAGTGAGGTGGTTACTTGGTTCTCCATAGAATGGAAGGTGAACGCATGGTACAGGGATGTATTCGTAATACACACCAGGCACAACTTCTACGACCTTTTAGGTTATGGGGGAGAAGAAGAAGGATTAGAAAAATGATTTTTTTTGTGCACATCTTGTGTTCACTTTTTATTTCTTACCTTTACAGTATCAACTAAGCATAACCGTTCAGTTGCATCACCATTACAGTCGTCAAGGTTTTCATCAAGTGTTATAAGGGTTTGGAAATCACACAAAGCTTGTGGCCTCTGGCTAGGAAGTACTGGGAATACGAGATCTGTTGCATGGTTTTGGAAGAAGAAGAGAATCAGAGTGTCAACTACTCACATGTGGTAAGGCAACTTCATAATATACAGAATGATTGAAACTTACCATCGACATCATCATGTGGCTCATTAGCACAGTCACTCGTTGGTTTATGGTTTCCATCATTTGAATTGATTTCTAGCTCACCAGAGCGAAGTGCAACTCTAACAGCCTGATTACATCCTTGAGATGTTTGACACTTGGGTAAAGTATATCTTATTTCCGTTGCAAACGTCGTGGTCCTGGGGAATGATACAACACTCTCCACTCCAATAAGCGGAATAGCTGTTGTTATGAAGACCCAATCAGGATTGCTGGCATCCTCGGTGTAATAGAAATCAACACGCTCATATTGCTTGTTTGAGACCACAGTCGCTTTAATGCTCACCTCCTCGCCACCTCTCAAATCATTACCCGATACAGATTCTACTACGATCTTCTTTACAGATTCAGTAACTTCATTGTCATTATCAGTTTTTCCATCGACACATTCGTCGATAGTACAAGATGTTTCATCATTACCACTGCCACACTCCTTCAATGGATCAGTACTGCCAACCCTGATGTTATCTTCCAATAATGTCAAGGAGTCGCACCTATTGCTTTGTCCAGTACAAGCGGGAGCACCCCACGAGCTATCAAAGGAAGCTTCGCCAGATCCATTATCAGCGAGTGTGTCGTCAGGAGCGGCAGGGTTCTTCGGAGAGCAAAGCTTGGTATACAAAGCCGAGTTTGGATCCAATGTGAGCCTCCGGATATCTTTCCCCTCTTGCCATTGGTTTACACCTTCTTTAGTATACCAGCTGTTTGGTTCATAATACCACAGAGGCTTGGGATCACCTCCGAGTAATCTATATTTGGCTCCCTTCTTGAGAAAAGGTCGAGAAGGAAGATCTTCACAGAGAGGAAATTTGTCCCCTATGTAACCGTCTAACAGGTCTATCTTAGGAAACCAGTCTCTGTTATTCACATCATTTAGTGTTAATGGGTCGTTGAAGCTCCCTGTATATGTAGGAGACATAGTGGTGAGTTAGTTGTATGAAAAAGTGCACAAGATGTGTCATTTTTAAGGATACCAATAAAGGTATCCTTTGTGAAAAAGACACAAGATGTGTATCTTTGCAAAGAGCAAGCATAGAGATAGAACTCACCTCCAGCCCAATCTAAGTCCTCGTAGTTTCCTCGACGTGTTAATGTTTGAAACGCCGTCCAAATCTTACTACTTTCAAAGATGTTTGATTGGTCATAATTTGCTATTCTTCTACCAAATTGATCTAATACTGCCGTTCCGTTCTCATACAATTGAATCGTTCCAATAGTATGTAATTGAAGGTTCTCTCGTGCATAGTTCTCATCGGGGTATGCAAGGCTATCGACAAGATGCCACCCACGTGCTACGGCCTTGTTGTTATCGTATGTAAGCTGTCTTGACATTTCCTCGTTGAATGAAGCTCTCTTGATGACATCTTTATAGGTTGACATGCATGAATTGACGAAGTTGTCAAGTACTTGGATATTCGTCTCGGAGTTCTGTTCATCCTTGTTTGTTGCAGTAGAAGTTGCAAAGATCTTCATCAAGGCCCAGGCATTCTTCTGGCAAAGCTGATCTGGGGCGCTTAATACTACCTCAGCCCATGTAGTCTTCTTCTGGCTGTTGTATCTGATTTCACCTGAATCTAACTTTCTGTTCTGAGCAGCAAAATAGTCGCCACTTAGTTCAGGGACAGGTGCTACTTCGTTTTCTGATCCACAGACAACTACTCCGCCACCATCAGCTCCAGCCCAAGGTGGTTGATACTTCCATATCGGTTCTCCATATTCTCCACCAACATTGCTCTAAAATTGAAAGAGAGGAAGAAAGAAGAATGGATGAAAGTTAGACTAGGGGTTGGGATATACACTTCGATGGGATAGTGAAAGACTTACCGTATCACGCCGATTCTAAGATTTGCAAATGAGTTATGAGAGGGGTTGGTTAGAAGAGGATTAGATACATAAAGTACATGCCATTCATTCAATAACTCAAGTAAAAGGAGTCATAAGAACGTACATTAGCACCAGGGTCGGGAAAGGGTTTTGAAACACATGTCTCTGGCTGGTATGATATCTTACATTTGTCTTCGTTGAAAATGTTACGATCGGTGTTAGAGCATCGGACTGTTAGTGAAAGTTCCTCACCGCCATCTTTTGTTGGTCTTAGGCGAGCGGCACGGTTCATAACTGCTCCTCCACCGTCCATTAAAGGATTGTCCAATGTATTCTCAAATAATACAGTACGGAAGTCATGAAGTGCCCATAGATTACCGGGAAGTTTAGCAAAGATTGGCTTATCAATGTTACTGTGGGGTATAGAGAAGCAGTAGAAGATCATGTTAGAGACGGGATGCTGTTTCATAAACAAGAAGTAAAGACTGAAAGATTAACTCACAATTTCCCTCGGTTTGGATCGAAGCTGTTCAGATCAGTGTAAGATAGACCAGCAGGATCTGGCAGGCTAGCACATGTGGCAGTCAAACCAGCTTCCCCACTAATATCCACCGTTAATAACCAATCTGACCCATGTGTCCTAACCTCATCCAACTTGATAATGTCGGGAGGGTCAGATGTAGTACGAAGAGTACTAATGTCAAGCTTGATTAAATCACTAGAATCATATCCGGCAGGAATCTCAACCGGGGGATTTCCAATTGTAATATACTTAACTAGGTCGGCATCATCGCACTTGGCATTACATGCATCAGAATCATATGTGCGTACAAACTTCCCTCCTACTTTGATATTATCCTCTTCGACTGCACCATCTCCCAAATTATCCTCAACACCACCACGATCGGTATAACTCGGGGTACAAAGATCACCAACAAGGACTTGAAAGAGATGGGAGTAGGTTGATGATCCTACTTGATTCCCAACGACCTCCTCGGCGGCACAAATAGTATACTGCACGTGCATGTGGAAGAAGTGGGGAGGGCATATTGGGGAGTACGAAAAGGCGGGGAAGAGAGGGGGGGGGGGGTTAGAACAATTAAATCCAATCTCAATATTACAAGGCAAATTTTAAAATCATCCTCGTCACATCATCTTAATATATACTTACACTACCATCCACAAGTTGTGTCGTAGTTTCATCCCCAACCAATATCCCATCCTCAGGATAATTATCATAATATTCCAAGGGTGTACTAAGTACAGTACGTACATTTCCACCAAATGATATGACCGTATGACTCCCCTCAGTCGATATAGTCATGGGTGTAAATGGATGACCCGTGTTACCAGCAGCACTAATACTACCTCTACTTAATTCTACATCCATATAAGTGAAACTAAATCGTCTATAATGTGCATTAATTTCACATGCTTTAGGACCAGGTATACCATATTGATATGATTCAACTGCACGGGGTGTAAGTCTTTCACGGAAGTATTTTTTATGTGAGGTTGGTTGGAGTGATACTTGATTATATATGTGGGTTGCTACTGCTTTGGTATATCCGACGTTTGTTATTGATGTTGCTAATTCGTTAATCTCTTCCATGGCTGTTGTTATTGCATGAGTGGGGAGAGTATGACAGAGAGACATAAGATATTTGAGCATGATATTGTTGCAATGAATCAAAAGTTTCCCCCACTCCTCTCAACTAACTCATCTGACCCGCCTATGCCCTACCCAATTACTAACTTTAACCAGCAAACCAATACAACAAATAATAAAGTATACTCACTAGGGCCCCAATTAACACGTTCTAAAAATCTACTCGCCAATGTCAAATCTTTATTATTCGGACTACCACTCGCACCGCCAATTCCCGCAGCAGCTGAATAATAGTCATCCAATGTAAACATACTTAAATAATATCCATCCTCGTCTTCTTTTATTGGAGGTAATTTAATTTGACATAAATATTCATTATTATTCCATGCAAAATCACCAGTACCGCCTGAGGAAGTAGTGACTCCACATTGTATAGAAGTTATAGTCTCATATTTACCTGCACTAACTTCCCATGTATATTCACTATCTGCAGGATTACTAGTAGGTGTTAAGGCACTTACATAACACTTAGCAATTGGTATATATACATTACATTGTGATAAATTATTACATTTGGTTATAGTGCATAATTGTGATGAGGTTGTTATTGGTGGTAGTAGGATGTATAAATCTGAGGAGCCACGATCGGATGGTAGGGAAATGGAACGTCCGGGAGGCGTGTCGGTAGATTGACATGTATATTTTTTAGCTGTTGTGTTTGGTGTTAATGTTGTTGCTTTGGTTGTTGTTATGGCGATTGATAGGAGGAGAATGAATGATGATATCGAGTTCATCATTTTTGCAATAGGGTATATATCTTCACTTAGTTTGTTTTCACTACTGCAATATATGTGTTGTTTTGGTCTATACTACTTCAAATGTATTCATTGCAATGGGGGGGGCGGCTACTATTATTCCATCAAGCCTATGATAGCAAGCAACTTTGTCAAGCACATAAAGTCATTCAACGTTCATTTTTTTTCTTTTTTTGGGCTTGTGTAAATTTTCATGAGAATGTGATGGCTACTGTAATCTCGGTGACATCAGTGATGTACGAGCATGCCCCTTGAAGATTGCACGGACAGAATGGACATTAGGATAAAAATCATTTCTGCTTATTGAGATGAGCTTTGGTATCTACACAGGTTTAATGAATAGAAATTCAAAAATCTAATTCATATCTTGTTTTGGATAATCGGAAGTATCCTGACTATCTCTGATTGTCTTATGTATCCCCTCCTTAAATCTAGCGTCTGAAACACAACTTAATACAGCATATTACAAACATAGCAGACGCAATACTAAATCCAGAAACAACATTGATACCAAATCCCCACTGCTGCTGTTCATGCAACAGAGGAGACGAAGAGGGCACTTCAATATCACTAATCAAATCCAACATAATCTCTAATAGCTTTGTTTCATTCCGTACTTCGTGTGGTACCCTGACTATACCCCTCCACCTCTTCTTCTTTACACTGTCATTATTATCATTATCAAAGTAATCGTCAGGTAAATCTTCTAAAACTTTCATAGTACTATCACATGGCTCTCCACTTGAACAATTTGGAAAAGTAATACGATGATACTTCCATTGATCAAATTCATTTGGATGTGTTATAGCCAATAATGCAATGATATCCCAGGGTATAAATCCTTTATCCAAGTTTGGTGATGGTTTCCAATGATGACTTGATGTTGTTGTTCCTTCTTCTACTAATACCATTCGATCCTTCACAGCTCGATTAATAAATCTTGGCATTAGTCGTACTTGTTGTTTCATCTTTGATTTGTAGGCACATACTGCCAGCTTCTTATTACTACTATCCTGATGTTGTTGCTGATTACAATTCAAGGAAGATATCCATTCATCTGTAATGGTAACTTGGCCACATGTCTGTATGGGTATAATCGTTTTCGGTATATCGGCATCAATAACTATTCGTGCACTAGCCCGATCTGATCGAAAGTTTAAATCAAGTTGTTGATTTGTTAATTCTCCACCCATATGATATATATGTTCAATGTAATTGTTATTGTTCATTGTTGATGGTCGTTGTTGTATTGCCTTGGCAATGTTAGTTGGTGGTCCTAATGAAAGTATCATCGGCATCTTTGCATTGTGTTGTTCATCTGCTGCGTCTAATATAGCTAAGACTGCATCATCTGAATCATCAACATCGGGAAACAACATATTATAATATTGCAATAGTTTAACACCAACTTGCATTGAATTCCATCCATAACCTTTACTTGGATGTTGAATACCCGTTTGTTCATATCCATTTATATATTTCCATAATGTTTGTGCATTATTGTGGTGCATTACCACCACAGATTGATAATCCTGTAAGGTTGATTATTTGGCGTTGATGTAATGCTATTGCAATTAGTATTGCAAGATCGTCATCACAATCTAAACCTGTTTGATATAAGCCTGACGGATCGGCATCAATCCATAATGATGGCGTTGATGACGACGTTACGCCGTCGTCAGTCATATTCTTGCAATTTTGATATAACGATATAGCTATACTTTCCAATGCAGCCACCAGTACAACAACTAACTGACGCGCCGGATATTATCAGAGAGCCATCTCATCTATCATCACTACAGGAGATAGCTATCATCTCAAAAAACTGACACAAGAGGAGTGCCAGGGGTAGCTTTGCTTGGTTAGTATGCAACCGATTGTTCCTCTGCAATTGGCCACACATACTCTCTTCTTACTTCTTTTGCAAGCTTGATAAATTTTCCAAGACCCAGACGCGATCAAACAGTACCATGAGAGTAGAAATGAGCTGTGAGTTGTGATTGGACGATACGAAAAGTTTATTTATTGTGTTGTGTTGCTCTCCATATGGTCATACCAATTAATTGCATTAGACGTTATTAGCTGTTAATGGTGTAGAATTTAGATACTGACAATATACAAACATGTCGACCAATCCTCCAGATAAAGATAACAAAAACGATGATAAAAAAGATAGTGCAGTGAAATTAACGATAAGTTGGTGCATGCTACACCTCGTCGAAAGATTATCAGGGCAAAGAGACCGCCTATGTCAAAGACATCTACGCCTCATTCATCGGTGGCTGCCGTAATATCCAATAAAACAGCTGCTATAGTAGTTACACCGCCAACATCAGCAGAAGATAGTAATAAACGCGAGCGTTCTTGGCGGCAAAATAGTTTAGAAAGTTTAGGTGCACCTGCAACAAGTACGAAAGACAGAGAGTATGATGTGCAGCACAAGGAATATGTATTTATGGGCAAAGAAAAAGAAAAAGTTCCAGAGGGTGTAGTTATGGTGCAGATTGATTCAAGTGTTCGTGAGGTTTCATTTGATGCATTCAGCGGACGCGACAAGTTGAAAAAGGTTATAATGAATGAGGGGCTGCTGAGGATTAATAGGTCATTTGCAAATTGCGTATCATTGGAAGAAGTGATTATGCCTTCAACAGTGTTAACAATTGATGAGACAGCTTTTAGTAACTGTTATCAATTGAAAGAGGTAGAATTGAATGAGGGATTAATGAAATTAGGAGATTGGACATTTGGCGGATGCAGTTCATTAGAACGCGTTGATATCCCATCTACACTCAAGCGTGTTGGTGGGTATACATTTAGTGGTTGTGTAAGTTTAAAAGAAGTTTCCTTTGGTGCAGGATTAGAATCAATTGGATTCTCCGCATTTGCCGGGTGCAGATTGTTAAGGCAAGTAGTGTTTAATGATGGGCTAAAAGAGATTGGTAATGACGCCTTTTGGAATTGTAGCAACTTAACCAAAGTTATCATGAACGAGAAGAACATCCAGAGAATCCACTGTAATGCATTCCAAGGTTGTAGCTTGCTACGAAAGATCATATTGCAATCTCTTTCAAGTCGTTTATCAACAATCGTCAAAGCTGGAAATACACAAGTAGAGGGAAAATTGAATTCAATCCTTGGCTTTTACTTGGGATGTAAGGACGAACAAATATATCTAAATGCTCAGGCATATGCATCAGGGGGTGCGGGACAGCCGGATCTGAACCTTTGGAAACAAATCAAAGAGAATTATCTTGGTCGTATTGATGATATGCTTTCCTTCTATGAAAGAAAAGAGGCGACTATAATATTTGAATTAGCTTGGTGGAAGAATAAGATCGATAATCCAGAAGAAGATAGTTCTACTACCCGTGAGGAATGCAAAACTGATATTCCCGGACCAGCAAAGGATACGATTTGGCAATACTTGTCATGTGCATCTTCTTTTGACGATGGAGAACCTGAGACACATGCTGTAGAGCCTGATTGGGATAATGATGATGCTACTGTCTCTTCTCAAGCTACCATCCCTCTCGAAGGGTTAGAGGATCACTTTCATATATAATTGGTGTAGGTATGTAATTGTTTATGCTTCACTAAGCCATATCACTAGATATGTATACTAAATACTATGGTAATACTAAAGGGAAAAAGTTCTTTGTATAAGTATTCAAGTCCAATATCCTGGTCAAACTCTCTTGCATCCCAAAACATCTGAAACTCAAAGCAACCAACTGGTCGACAACCGACTGTTAAAACTCTTTAGACTCAATTCATCGCCATGCAATCCACACTTCTACTACTATACCCTCCATTTCCAATGTACTCTACAATGTGGATCTCATAAGCTATAGAAACCAAAAACATAAACCTCCACTCCACCAATTATTTATGACCAATCCTCCAATAACATATCCCCCGGTTGAAAAGTATCAAATGCCAAGAAGTTTTTAAGCTTATTAACCGCCATAACACTTGCAACCGCAGCACGCTGTGTTTAAATGAATAAAATAGATGAGATATTATTGAGTATATCAAAAGGAATAATAACAGAACAGACACAAGATATGAGCAAAAACTTACAAACTTTCTCTTCCCATTGAACTTTCTCATTTCTATCAAGTTGGCACCCATATCATTCTTTTCCAACGATTCATCAGTTGCTTTAGAAATCCAATTACTCTGTAGTGCCTCCCGAGCGGTTAAGCGACGTGAGGCCTTGACACATAACAAATTTGAGATTAGATTCTTCGCATCTTCTGATACCGGACCCCAATACTCCTCATGGAATTCATATTCACCCTTACGAATCTTTCTGAATAGTTTACGTTGATTGTCATCAATAAATGGAGGGTATCCGCCGAGGAGGATGTACAGTATGACACCCACAGACCACATATCGGCTGATTCGTCATATGGCGTGCCAGTTAAGATTTCTGGTGCCACATATCCCTGTCGTGGTATAGAACGAGGTCTGATGTGAGATGCTAGTGGTATACGAAGGATCATTTTAACCTCCCTCTTCGTAATATACATTGGCAACTTCTTCTAATTAACATACATCAGCACCCCACTTCATCTGCCCGCATACAAACTCAACTCCTCAAACAAGAAGCACATTCTACACAATTTAAACAATAAACTTACCGGTGTACCACACTGAGTCTTCAAACTCTGTGGACTTCGAACAATCTTTGCAAAACCAAAGTCTGCAATTTTAATACTCGAATCATCCGTTTCACTCCTTAATAATAAATTCTCAGGCTTTAAATCACGATGTGCCACCCTCCGTTCATGACAATAATCAATAGCCTCCAATAATATCTTACATGTCATCCTTGCCTCCTTTTCATTATAATAACTTTTAGTAACAATACGATCGAATAATTCGCCACCGTACATTGTTTCCATAACCAAGTAGTATGTGTTAGGTTCCTCGAAGAAGTCATATAAACGTATAATATGATGACAATTACGTAATGCTGATAGAATTGCTACCTCATCTTTTAATGCGGCAATATCTTCTTCTTTTAACTTTTCACGTTCAACACATTTTACGGCATATTCTTTTGTTGGTGAACGTTTGTGTATACCTGATCGGACTGTTGAGAATGCTCCTTTACCAAGCTGTTGTTATTTTTTTATGAGAGGGGGTGAAGTAATGTTGGGTGAGAGGTGATTGTGTAAAATGATATAAAAGTGCAGATATACCCGACGAAGTAACATCCTCTATCCTCATACAATACTCTATCCGATGTACATCAGCATTAATCTATCTCATTATCATTAGCATGCCCTGTCCAAGAGACAGAACAACAAAAAATTGTGCACACATGTGCACGAAATACTTATAGACCAACTAACCCTAGTACCACTACCACCGACCTCAACACACAACCCCTAACGACCCTACAACAAATCTGCACCGATATAAATCGCGGCCTCTATCCTCCTCTATCCAACTTGCAATAGCCAAAGAGATACAAATCATCATGATAAACTTACCACTTTATCCAGAGTATAAAGTTCCTTAAACCTCATACCCGATCGTGAA
>Ga0214481_100216_pt1 | contig 30166 bp, 19 predicted proteins | sample M1_20Mar14CPVII9_4_FD_165057 | JGI IMG/M metagenome (GOLD analysis project Ga0214481, IMG submission 165057) | Marine eukaryotic communities from Monterey Bay, California, United States - M1_20Mar14CPVII9sort6BwellG10 | ecosystem: Environmental > Aquatic > Marine > Unclassified | place: USA...
ATTATTTTTCCCTGAACCAGCTCAATGAGATCTTTCATTTGGCGCCCTCAGATAGTTACTCCGCCATAAATGGTTATCTGTAGACCCAAAATGCTATAACTCATTCCTTAAAATGTCAGCTCCTCTAGAGAGCAAAATCTGGGGTATCCTTTTGCTACCCTCAGACCTATTTTTTCCGCAACAAACAACAACGTCATTTTATTAACCAGCCCAGAGAGCCACCCCTCTAAAGCCGCCCTACCTATAAACAATACCTAGAGAGTAGTATATTAAGACTCTTAGTCATCTCTTCTTTCCATTGGTGATAATATCATTTGATAATATCAATCCACATACACTACACAACATAACTTTGAAAAAAAAATACAATATTATTAGATATGAGTTCATCTTTTGTACCCAATGAGGAAACTGATTTCATTCCCGAGAACATCCTTTTAACTGGAGGAGCTGGTAAGTATCAGTGCTTTACATATATGTGTGTGAGCGGGGTATATATATGGTATCACTTCGTGTGGTTATATCGCGGCACCACGTACATTTATCATTTTTTTTATCTCACATGCACTTACTAACTACTATCATATCATATCATATCTCATACCACTATTTTAGGATTCATTGGATCTCATGCGGCTATTCTACTTGCAAAGAAATATCCACATTATAAAGTTGTTGTATATGATAAACTTGATTACTGCTCATGTCTGGCGAACCTTGATGAGATTTCACGTCTCAAGAACTTTAAATTTGTCAAGGGTGATATTAGTAGTCCTGACCTTGTTTCGTATGTAATGACGGAGGAAAAGATTGATACAGTTATGCACTTTGCTGCCCAAACACATGTTGATAATTCATTTGGAAACTCATTCAACTTTACTCAAAGTAATATCTTTGGTACGCATGTATTACTCGAGGCTGCAAAGATTCATAAGGGTATTAAACGATTCATTCATGTGTCTACGGATGAGGTATATGGCGAGGGAGAATCATTCGAAACAGAGGCAATGAAGGAAGAACATATTCTGGAACCAACCAATCCTTATGCTGCTACCAAGGCGGGAGCTGAATTTTTGGTAAAGTCATACCATCGTTCATTCAAACTTCCTTGTATTATCACACGTGGTAACAATGTGTATGGTCCTCATCAATTCCCCGAGAAGTTAATTCCAAAGTTTACCAATCAACTGTTACGTGGCCGTCCTGTGACATTACATGGTGATGGAAGTAATACACGCAACTTCCTATATGTTGAGGATGTTGCACGTGCCTTTGAGGTTATCTTACATAAAGCCCAACCTGGTCAGATTCTAAATATTGGAGGTGATAATGAAATTAGCAACCTGGATGTGGCCAAGAAGCTTATTGATTTGTTGGATTTGGGAGATAAGAAGGATGAATTAATCACATTTGTTCCCGACAGGAAGTTTAATGACTTGAGATACACAATTAACAGCGGCAAGTTGCATCAACTTGGATGGACAGAGCAGATGAGCTGGGAGGAAGGATTAAAAACAACCGTGGAATGGTACAAGAATTACACTAGTAGGTTTGGCAATATTGAGGATGCACTTGTTGCTCATCCTCGTATCGGTGTTGCTCCGGGCGCAGCTGTTACTAATACTTAGAAAGATATTTAATTTGCATGTCAAGTTTCGGGAAATGGACAAGGTTTGAATGAAGGTATAAATGGCTTAAAGATAAGGGGTCATAATATTGAGTATTCATTGATATTTCTATCCTGTTGCACTTGATATAAGACCAATTCAATTACTTATTCATTGATCAAATCTATCACGAGATCAATTCATGTAAAAGTTCAGGTACTGTCATCTCTTCTTCTTTCTTCTAGTCTCTGACTTTTTTGGAGCAGCCACATTTCCTTTATTTAGGTACTGCTGTGGACGAAGCTTCTGAGCTAAGCCTCCATGCCCTGTCAAAAACATTCTCCAATAATGAGCTGCATCAGTATTACCTGTTAGCCACTTACGAAACATTGGGTTAGACTTCGACTCTTCAACTATTTCTGCAGGCAATCCAAGCTGATCTCGACAAGCCTGTCGGTACTCTTCTTCTTCACTAAGTGTAACAATATTGTCCATCTCTTCCTTGCTATATTGATGAGTGGTATCATCATTAGCATCTCCACTAAGTAAATGTTCATAGGCATCAGTGATTTCCTTAAAGTCAAATTCTAAATCTTGCCCTTCTGCAATCACGTCAGGGTGATATCGTTTAGCTGCTTCAAAGTATGCATGTCGAAGTTCACGAAGTGAGAACTTGTCATCTTCTGAGAAGCCCAACATTGCTTTTGCAGCCGAAGTTGTTATGCATCTGTAGGATATAATATGTTGAGTTGTAAATTTGAAGGTGTATGATTGTATTGGACGATATATCCGGAGGCAGCGAGAGATATACATCAACCCTGTCTTATCTCTTTAGATATGTTGCAATAAATACTCAAACTATTCTTCAGCTTGATATTCATCCATAATACTCTCTCTTTTAAAGTAGTACAAGTAGTATAGTTCAAAGGTAGTGGTGGTGTCTCTCTCAACAAACCGGTTAAAAGATACTAAAGTTCACCCCGAATCAACAACTACTTTTTACAAAGCTTAGTATTATACCATTTGTCACTACCAATGAACAAACAATCAACAATTGAACTATGGTAGAAGTATAAGTAGAAGGAAGAGGATGAGTCGATGTCAATAACGAGAGCAGTGGCACCACTGTCACATTGTAAGTCATTTAGCGAGCAAACGGAAAAAAAGAGTATCTTAGGATTTTCCATTTTTGCTTAGGTTACCTAATATTGGATGAGTGAGCTCTCCGGTATTGGTTAGGAAGGTGTGTATTTTGTTGTAATGATTAGATTGTTTAGTGGTGTGTTAATTGTGTTGCTTTTGTGGGGCTTGGAATCTATCAATTTGCCCGAGAGTTGTTGTTATTTTTTGGTACCACAAAGTGCTACCAAAATTATTTGTTTGGGGTTGTTTGGGGTGTAGTATTACGTATTACATTGGTACTATATTGTTGTGGTTATATCAGCTAAATGCGTGTTTTATATTTATAATAATATCGTGCATTTACTCATATTGTACAGCTCTCACAATATTTTTTTGTTTATCTCAATCCCCACAATACACCATACACACAACATACAACCAAAAGATATCATTGGAGCAAGAAAATAATACAACATACCTACAAACATGTCTCGAAGCAGTGGAAGTACCAACTACAATGATCTTCTCAAAAAGACGGAACACTACGATAAAGATGAACGATACATGGCCATCTCCGATCTATGTGAGGCCTTGAAAAAGAATGCCGCACAGGCCAACTCTGAAAAGGCTGCCTCAGCATCAGCTTCACCTAGCAGTTCAGGTAAACCAACCAATTCATCTGCCATTGATTCACAAACTGAACGTCGTATTTGCAGTGCGGTATTAAGTTTATTAGACGATACATCCAATGATGTACAGACTGTGGCAGTTAAAACATTGAGTGTATTACTAATTACAGTTCAAGAGGAACAGGTTGTTGAAATTGCTGATAGGTTAACTACTTTGGTATTAGACCAATCTAAGAGTGCTTTACGTGATGTATATGCCATTGGACTAAAAACATTGGTTGAGACTGTCCCATCATCAATGGGAAATGTTGTTAGTCATCGATTAATTCAACGTTTAATTGATGGTATTCATACCAATTCTAAAAAGCCCAAGGGTGGTAAATCAAATGGTGCCGCCACTGAAAGTAGTAGTGCCGATGAGAAAAATTCGGAGGAGATTGTTATTGCATGTCTCAATGTGCTCACTGATTTACTAACGCGATTTGGTTCATCATCCGAAAGCATCACGAAGCAACATGAACCATTGTTGAATGTTAGTTTATCCCAACTCGCCTCTACCCGGGCGGTAGTTCGTAAACGTGCCGGCACTACCATTGGTGTTCTTGCCACTGTTATTTCTGACACATTACTCCATCGTCTTGTGGAACGTATCCTTGACCAGATTGACCAAGCTGAGGGGTTGGGTAAATCTGGTAAGAAGAGAGCACGTAAGGCACATAAGGTTGACAAGAAGGGAATGACATTGGCATCTAGTGATTTACGTAGTGCCGATACACGATCCCTAATCCGTACAATGTGCACAATTTCGGGAACTGTTGGACAACGTTTGAACCAGGGACATATTGATAGAATTGTTCCCATCTTTTTACGTTTCTGTGATCCCGAGGATGCGGTTACCGGGGACGATGAAGATTTCAATGATAGTGATGAAGAAATGGAAGATGCCGAGGAGGAGTCTGAGGAAGTTATTGCCATGCAAATTGAATTGCGTGAGAGTTGTTTTGCTGGATTTGAAAGCTTTGTGCTCCGTTGTCCAGCCTTGATTCAACCACATTTGGGTCAGATTATTCACTCGTCATTGGCATACATGAGATTTGATCCCAACTATTCCTATGGAGACGAAGACGACGAGGAAGGAGATGGCAGTGACGCCATTGACGAGGATACGGATGCTGAGGAATTTGAGGACGAAGAATATTCAACAGAGGATGACATGAGTGATGAAGAAGATGATGAAAATTGGAAAGTCCGTCGTAGTGCCATCCGTACTCTAACCGCAGTTGTTGAGGCTACAAAGAACGACCCTTCAAATTTATGGATTGCTGATTATGCGTGGAGGAAGAACTCGGACAAGAAGGTAACTGTGGCAAGTGCACTTGTGAACCGTTTCAAGGAACGTGAAGAGAACTGCCGCGTGGATATCATTGAGTGCTTCACTCGCCTGCTATCTTTTACTGTATCGGCAGCCTCTCAGGGTGTACTCGTATTGGCATCATCTACTTCCATGGATGATGATGCCTTGTCATCATCAGGTGCAGTTGTGGTCGATCTCCGATCGAATGTGTCATCGGCTATCGTCAAGGCTAGCGAGAAGCAACTCAGTGCCAAGAAGGGTGGGGAGCGATCTAAGTCGTCAGCGATTGCTTTGTTGTCGACTCTCTGCCTTGCACCTGGTGGACTTGGCGGACAAGAGCAGATCTCATCTGTCTTTACTCATGTAAAGTCAATCCTCAACGTTGACGATGACAAGCGCAAACATATCTCGTCCAACAGCAAATCGCTAAAGCTCGAGGCACTGTGTCTTGTAAGGATTATGTTGAGCTGTGAGAAGCACGATGCAACACACATAAAAAATGCCCTACTTCCCATTCTTCTTCCTGAAATTTGCAAATGTGTCAATGAGGATTGGTACAAGGTTATTTCGGAGGCCTTACGCGTTCTGTTAGAAGTCCCTCAACTCATTGTTCAAGGATCGGCTAGTAAGGCAGAGATGGGCCAAGTCGCAAATGCACTCTACTCCGCCATCGAGCCCCGTTTGGCCGAGCACGACATCGATCAAGAGATTAAGGAATGTGCCCTCAGTGCATCAGCTTCTTTGTTATCAGTACTTCATGCATCACTCACTACCGATCAACGAAACAAAATGTTTGAGTTGCTACTGGAACGACTCAAGAACGAGACTACTAGGATTGCAGCTATCAAAACATTGTCAAAGATTGGTGCCTCGGCACAGTCGAGTGAAGGCTTAGACTTGTCTCCCATTTTGAATGAGACATTGAATCAGCTTTCTCAGTTGTTGAGACATCAGAGTCAAGGCCTCAAACATACATCTCTTGAGTGTTTAGATACGATGGTGCTTTGTCTCGGCTCGGAAGAAATGGATGACGATCTCTTCGACACTGTGCTAACAGATCTTGGTGATATTATTGCGGATACGGACTTGCATATTAGTCACTTGAGTTTATCGGCATCAAATTCTATCCTAAAGGCACGCCCGTCAACTGGTTCCTTGGTCAAGAGCCACATTCTTCCAGCTGCCTTGACCTTGTCCAAGTCACCGCTACTACAGGATCCAGCCTTGTCTTCACTTTTGTCTCTTCTCGAGGAAATGATCACAAGCAAGGCTATTACATTTGAAAAGTTAAGGGACATGCTGGTCGAACAAGTCGACACAAATGGTAGCAAGAGTAGTAAGCAAGTGATTTCCAACTTGGCTGAATGCATAGCAACGATTGCTGCCGTGGCCACAGCCGCCAAACAAAAGACATTCATCAAGGGTACTATTAGTGCAATCAAAAAGTCCGGAGACGGCAATACGCAATCAACACAACTCAATCTTTTGGTGTCTGGTGATTTTGGTCGTAAGATTGACTTGTCCTCAATGCCTGGCGTGGCTGATAGCATCCAAGAAATCTACAATGAGTCCTTTGACTCTGCGAATGAAGACATCAAGCAAGCCGCAGCCCTTGCTTTGGGACGGGCATCTGTTGGAGCTATTGATGCATTCTTACCTGGAATCCTCACCGCACTAGAGAAAAGCAGTGGAAAGAAGCAGTATCTTCTCTTGTCGTCACTACGTGAGTTCATCCATTGCTTCCGTGAAAAGGAGGGCGGTGATCTTTCATCTAGTATTCCATTGATCTTGCCTCATCTCGAAACCAACACCGAGAACGATGAGGAAGGCGTTCGTTCGATGGTGGCTGAGTGTTTGGGTTCATTGGCCTGTCTTGAACCTAACACGATTTTGCCACTGTTGGAAAAGCTTGCAACCAAGAAAACAGGCAAGACGATGATTGTTCGTTGGACTGTTGGAAATGCCATAAAGTTTGCTATTGGTAGTCACATTAGGTAAGTCTTCAGTCAAATGGAGTCTCTCGTATCATTTTTGGAATATTTGAACTAACCACTCATCTTTATAAATCCATCTTAATCAACAGCTCATCCGAACTAGCTCCATTCATGCCAACATTCATTGCTTTGTTACAAGATGATGATCTTGCTGTGAAGAATGTTGCCCTACTCATGGTGTACTCGGCTGTTCACAACTCTCCTCAGCTTGTGGTACCTCATATGAAGCTGGTTCTTCCTAAAATTGACGAGCTTGCGCAGCTCAACATGGAGCGAAAGATTGATTTGGGCCCATTCAAACATACGGTAGATGACGCTCTTCCTCTTCGTAAGGCAGCTCTCAGTGTCTTTTCTACTTGTCTTGAGAAGTGTCCTGCCAGTCTTGACATTCCGGCATTTATGCCAACAATTGCCAAGGCTTTGGGCGACTCCTCTGAAGATATTCAACTTCAAACACATCAGATTGTTCTTACCATGTGTTCTCGCTATCCTATTCCCTTGGTTGCGGCAGCGGACACATTCGTTGCACCTCTCGAGAAGACTGTCAACAAGAAGAAGGGTCAAAAGACCGGCACTGAACTCGAGCGTGTGTATGAGTGGATCAAGAGTGGACTTCGTGTTATGATTGCCGTGTCAAAGTTGGATGGAGCCATGTCCCAACCCAAGTTTTCTGAGTTTGTTGATCGTATCAATACTAGTTCCAAACATGCTCCCTTCCTCAATGCAGTGGAAGATGAGTGAATGAGTTTTGAGACGAGTCCATGTGGAGAAGTATGTTTGAGAGGAGAGTGTGCAGCGCACACCTAGTTAGTCGTAGTAAACAATAGAAGATTGTTCATACTGATATATATTACTTTAGTCTTAGCCTGTGTCCACAAAGGCATGATTCATAATTAGCCAGGAAATATTGAACTGGAGATCTTCTCGCCTAGTGGAGCCGCTTCCAACATGCGAGTAATGAGAGAGATATCCTTACCTCCATATAAAATACCCAACTTGCCAACACTTGGTCGGAAGATAACGGCAACAGGAAAGGCAACTTCCTTTGGGTGGTACGGGATTGGTAAGTGCAATTCCAGTGGAATACTTTCACCGCTCGTGGTTGAAGGAAGAGTCATGTCTGCCTTCCAATGATTAAACGCCCACGACGTTATCATTGATACCTTTGTAGATGTAATAGTCTTAGAGAGAGGAGAAAAAAGGGGTAGATCATGTGTCAACAGTGATGAGCGTACGATACTTATATTCAATCATTTAACTTACCTTGAAGAAGCCAGGTAGGCTATTGTTCTCTCGTGTAAAGGGTGGACCATTTGACAGGAGCTGCCTAACACTTGATGGTGTAGCTGCACTTTCTTTATCATGTAATACAACCAGCGAGTAATTGCCTGCATCTTCATCATTTGTATCTTCTACACGACCCCGTAGATTGATTGCCATTAAAGTCAAGTCCGTGCTTGTAGCGTGACGGAAAGAGCTAGTCAAGATATCATTAGTACTGACAAAGCCTTCCTCATTGTTGTCAGTAGCTTTCAACTCCTCAACTTTACCCTGATCGATATATCGAGCCTCCAATGTTGCTCTCGGCCCACTTAGCATAGACTTTATGCAGCATAACATGAAGGAGAATGATTGAAGATATGATCCTTCCTTCTTTCCAATTGCCTCCATACTCTTTGAAATAAAGTCGTGCTTTCTAGTAGTAGATAGCTCTTCCACGTCTCCAGTGCTCAACATACTCATAATCTTGTAATAAGTATGTCCGTCCGCTATTGAATGAGTGATAGACACCACGAGTGCTACCCCATCCGCCACCTTTGCCAATGTGAATTTTGACACTCTCAAGTCGCCTTTATTCACAAGCTTGTATCCCGGACCAACTACAAGTTTTGACTTATGAAGGGTGTCAACAATGGTTTCATAGGGAGATTGGGAGCTTATACCAGACAAGTTGTATGAGTGAATCTACGTCTGCCTCTGCCAATGGCTGTAGAATTGCCAAGAGGACATTCTTGTGTCTTCTTGTTCCTATGCAAACGTCCTGCTAGCCACGGATTTGCCTTGCATATAGTTGTCAATCTATCCTTTAGCCAACGCTTTGACTCATCCAAGTTTACATCGCCCTTGAAAAAGGATATAGTAGATATCGCAGGCTCTGACAGGAAGAACATCAAAGATGATTCTGTGTCAAGCAGCGGTTGGTACGTAATGTTTGTTTTGTCATTATTACTTGGTATGATCTTTGACATGGTGTATTCGTGACCGGTCTATTCTGTGATTTGTGATCTCAGGTTGACTGATGACGTCAAAGTTTCAGTAGTAGTAATCACGCATACAATAACTTCTTACTTGTGTAACAGACTCAACATCCTCAACGAGTTGTGCGCTTGACATTCATGTCAGGAATATCCCAATGTCATCATCGTACCTGTCCCTTTTCTTTCTGTACTTACGACTGCGAGGGAAGAAACGTATCCGTTGCTACGTCTTTCCTCTGTGGGAGTTGAGAGGGCAGTCCAATAAATTCTATTTCAGAGCTATGTGACTCGAATGATGCACTACTAAGACCGATACTGTTCCAAAGATCAATAAGCACCTGTTACCATACCAACTCGTTTGTTGATCGATATGATATTAATGCAACACAATAAAAAAGATACCCTCACATCAACTAACCTGGTATCCTTAATACATAATGAATGCTACTGATAAGGTTGAAGTGAAAGTAGAAGTATCAACACTTGTTGAATTATCTCTGGATAAGACAGTAAACAACTTCAATCTATCTCCATTCCGACCAAACGAGAAGCTCAATCCGACTGTAGCAAAGAATCTACATGAAAGACTACCATTACCAAACGATGGTACTGTTGAAGCCTTGGCATCATTCGTTGACTCAACCTTGTACTGGAAGAGAGCTTGCGGCGGCGGTGGTGGCAGCGTAGGAAATGTCAATGAACACGGAGGCTGCTTCAAGAGACAGTTCTTCGAAACAAACCTTCAAAGTACCAATTCTGATTCATTATCAGAGGAAGATATCGACAAGAAGTTCAAGGCTTTATCAGATTTCATTCATACTCTTTGTCTCAGTGATATTCAACATTCTTTTCCACTTGAGGTCGTATGCAGTAACCTCTCAAATCTACAGCATATCAATCTCAAGCAGGTAGTAGGATTGAAGGACAGGCTACCAGCAGTGATTGAATCCTCACCTTATTTGACAACATTAATAATAACTGAATCTCTAATCTCTGATGATGATGATGTTGAATTGATTGCTACCAAACTTGCAGAAGCCCAAACACTACTTTATCTTGACTTGAGTAACAATAATATTACTGCCAATGGCGTACAGCACATATGTGAAAAGCTTCTTTCTTCAGCTGATGCTTGTCTTACACATCTTGACTTATCGGGGAATCCACTGGAGTCCAAGGGAGCAAAGGTCATAGGACAGACCCTATCAAACAACGACTCTTTGATATCATTATCACTTCGGCTCTGTATGATTGGAGATGAAGGAGCCGAGTCTTTGTTTGAAAGCCTGTCAAGGAATAGGACCCTCAATCATATCAATCTATCGGCCAATAGACTTGGAGCCAGTAGTGCGGAGACTCTCTTGAAGGTACTAGAAACAAATGAGGATTATGCATTAGAGTCTGTGGTTCTCGCTTCAAATACGATATCTGATGATGATGATTTGATGCACCGCCTCAAAGAATACAAAGAATGTTTCATTGATGTACGAGACCAATGCAATTCTAGCCAGTGAGCCCCTTGTTGAGAGAAGATTGCCAGTAATTGAAATGTGTATTAGGATAAATACATGATATAAACCTGATAGCAAAGTGTTATTTACTTACAAATTAGCACATCTAATACCTTCTCTTGAGTCGCACCCCTACTGCATTGCAATCTCCTCATCTAAAGCGCCCTGAAGAGCCTCCTTCCCCATATCTGCCATACGAATGGTATTACGAGAATATAGCGTAATGCCAGAAGCTTTTTCTACACGACCATCCCCAAGGTCCAAATCAACAATACTCTTTGGTCCAGCGGCAGCGTTCACTTGTGTCATACGAAGTATATTTATAGCTGTATGAGGTGCTCGTCGTTGATAATTTGAAAGAACCAACTCCTCATCTGATAGCTCATCAGCTTTTGTCTCTTGTCCAGCCATCTTAAGAATAGGTCTTAACCAACTCATTGGAGGCAGATGACCATACGCAGGCTTTTCAATTGGATGGAGGGTAGCTCTAGACAAAACTATATATGTGAGAAGTTGAGCATAATGATACCTAAGAGCATAAACCAACTTACCTATCATATACCGGATGAAAGTGAACTAATCCAAACGATGCATCACCTCTAAATAAGCATAAATATCTCCCAACTAGCTCTACTACCGCTGCAAATCGTTTATGAGCTTCATCACTACTACCCATGCCAATACCCGGAAGAGATAGCATTATCGAACTTAGATTTGTTTCTTGCTCACTCATCATTTCACAGATGCAGTTCCAGAACACACTCATTGCCTGACAGGCATCTGTAGTAGGAGAGTATCGATATCCAACAGGTCCCGGTACCACACCTTGCTTTTCTAAACCCACTGCTGATATATCTACATTCTTCGTATATGGGCATGCCTCTAATCCAACTACTACACGACTAATAAATGATTTCAATGCTGCAACAATCTTGTCTTGATCAAATGTCAATTCTACTGCCTTTAGAACTTTTGCATCATCACTATCTTCTTCACTTCTAGCCTCTGTTTCGATAATCAAAGCAGGGAATCCTTTGCCCAATACTGAAATCGAGAATCGTTGCAACTCCGGTAGATAATCCATAAGACGTTGCTGTGTTTTCAATACAGTAAAATCTTCAGCAAAAGCCAATAATGCACTGAGAGGTATATCTTCCAATACTAAACATGCTTTATTCTCGTCATCACTATCTCCTAGTTCCGCCATGGTAGTCCAAATAGCAGCATTTAATGTAGACACCTCTTTCGCATCACATCCAAGGAGTGGAACACCCTCGATTTGCAAGTCTCGTAATAACGACTGGAACAGGTTAGATTTACGCTCATCACTCAAGTCATCTAGAGGTTGATCAGAAAGTTGTAGTGATGTTGTTTTCGATATAATTGTTTTGGTATGAGCAGAAAGATGTTGTGATGTCTTCTTTGATATTGATTTAGTATGATGATATAGATGTTGTGATGTTTTTTGATGGGTGGTGATAATTGTTGTGGTAGGCGGAGAAAATGCAGATATAGATATAAAACTGGCAGCCAATATCAAAAGAGCTGCAAAGATATGGTGATGGTCAGCCATACTGATAGATATCAATGGTATAAGTTGTTTGAGGTCTATGATTGGTTAGGAGTGTCAAGGCTTCGCTTCAGGATGGGCAGGGATTAGGATACCTCTTTATTTTTTCATCAATTTTTTACTCAATCAACACAATGAGTTGGCTATTGGCCCTTCAATCGAATCTCTTGTCTATTGCCCCTATGCAGCCATTAATTGAATAATAATCAGGATAAGTATCAATAGAAGAAGAATGTATTATGATGAGTATATACCAGGTGGGAGCGAGAGGAATACAATCACCCAACTACGGCACAATTCTAGTCGGAGAAATTATAATGACGAATCGTATCAAAATAATAATATGATATATAGACCGAAGAGAAGACGACCCATACCGCGGCTCACGCAGGCAGCGAGAATATCTCTACTTTCATGTTTAATAGTCGCTGTTGCCTCATATGATATAGATGTTACGACAGAGAAGAGTTGCAAAGATGCAATAGCCACTACTACTCCGCGTATTGCAGTGAATCTAAACTTTCTCAACAACAATCCAAATTCGAAACAATTACCCACAATATCACCTCGAGATAGTCCTCAACTTGGTGATGGTATACGTAGTTCAGAGGCATCAGGCATTTTCTTCGACTCATTAGATAAAGATGGTGACGGGGCAATCGAGCCTGAGGAAGTGGCAATCTTTTTACAAGAGGAAATTGGTGGTAAACAATTTGATACACAAATAGAAGTAGATGAAGAAGTTGGTACAATTATGGAACGATTAGATCAGAATAATAATGATGGATTAGAAATGTCAGATATGTTAGATTATTGGACACAGTTGGAGAGCTTATTAACTACCGAGGAGGTTGCAGAATGGATTGTATATAGTGTTCAACTTCCTAGTAGTGTTGGTAAGATATTTTTAGAAAATGGTATAACTGGATATGACTTTTTGGAGATTGTTGATAATGGGGGTAAAGTATTAGAGGATGAATTGGGTATAAGTAAGGCATCGTTTCGGAACAAGATTGTCAGACAAATGCAAGCCCGAATGTTGGGGATTGGAAGTGCTCCCGGAACTCCTCAACATTTCGTGCACAAACTAGAAAGTTGTAAGGCTGTGACATTATCATGGGATAAATCTACGGCACGTGTATTCCCAGTTCATTCATATCGTATACAGCGCAGGGCAATCAATTTATTTGGAAGCGCATTACCTTCATCGGTTGACGAATCAGCTAGTATTACGAATTCGAATACATTTGATTCATTTAAATCTGATTGGAAAACTGTTTTTGTTGGAAGTGATACCGAGTTTGCCGATTCAGATCTTGAAATGGGACATAATTACATATACCGTATCCAAGCTTGGAACTCTGCTGGACGGAGTGGATGGCAACTGATTGACTTGACTAATGATTTGAAGAAGAAGAAATGCTCGACGAAACCAAGTCCAAAGTTGATAATGTCAGATAATAGAGGTATACCAGTGCATGAAGCTGAGACTCAAGGAGAATGGCTGACTATTCCAAAGAATATAGTATGGGCAATTGTTGCCACTGTACAATTTTTGTACCAATCAGTACGATTCTTCTTTGCCTTGATTGCATTGTTGGCTGGTATGATGAGATATCGTAGAGCAACTGCAACATCATCGGCATCGGCAACAGCTACTCTGCCCTTTCCTTGGTTTTGGCGTGGTATCAATCGTCTATCTGTAAAGTACTTTGGCCAAGAATGCATACCAAAAACAATGTTGGGAGATAGAGAGGCACTATTACGCCAAGAACAATTACATGATGAACAAATTATGGCCACAGGACTTCGAGGATATGAACGTTTGAAGAAGACGACTCGTGAAAAGTCAGGTGGTTCAGTATCAAAAGATAAGACCGAAAGGTCAAAGAATAATTCCAATGGTGGCATTGAGGATAGGAGAAGTGCACTGAAAAAGGTGAAATCTCACAGTACTGGAGACCTTACATCTTCATCTGTGACCTTTGGACTGCCTAGTGAAGTAGTAATACCAAACGAAAGCAATACACCGAATAAGTTTGCGTGGATGCGTGCTAATAAGAAATGCCCAACTGTAAGTTTCATATCAGAGAATTCAGAGGAATCATCCCGATCTTCCACCACTGATGGAAGGAAGAAAGGTACAAATATTGTACCTAAAACAAGTCATCCTAGAAGATCTTCATACGTTGATGATGGTAGTAGATGCAGTGAATGTGAAAAGAAGTTTAGAATTGGCAAACGATATAAACATCACTGTGCTCGATGTATGGCATCTTTCTGTCACAAACACGGACGCACCACACATAGTAACTTCACAAGCTGCAAAGTACCTGGTGATTGCATCTGTAATAGCTGTTTGTTGACTATGTCTAATGGACCATCAGAGAGATCTAGATCATCCCAATGATATTGTACGGTAAATATTGAATAGACTGTATATAAATTAGACCATCTAACACTTTGAGAGGCTTACATACCATCGCATGTTGATGCACATGCCCTATTTTATTGTACAGAATAATACATAATCCATAGCAGCAAAGCTTTGTTGAGGCCCCCGAGTCCCGAGCATTCCCTGACTTGGTACGGTAGGTATTATATAGGATACTTGGGACGGTATCCTCATCTTTTCATTTTGAATCCGTACTGGCTTTGAATTTAAGTTGTAAGTTGTATCTACTGTGTTGATGCTGTGATACCTAGTTCTTATCTAGGTACCGTAAGTTTGGAATGTTATGCAAAAATATTTTTTCAGGTGAAGTTTCCATAGCCGACCCATACATCGATGGAAAGCTTATGTAAAGGCCTATCCATTGATGCATCATATAGTGCCATAACATATTTGGTGCTTGAGTTATGCTGCTTCCAATGTTGAGCTGATTTTTCATATTCGACTGCGAAGGAAGGTATCCATGTAAAATTATAGTCTTGACTACCTTTCACACTCAAAAATAGGCCACGAGTTCGATCCTCCATGGGTGCTTTTCAGACCCACTCTCGAATTGGAGGAATTTATTTATCAATGAAGATATGTACTAAGTCCTTCGTTATTTTTACGCAACATAGTTGAGAAACTGAACTGTATTGCGTAAAAAGAACGAAGTTCTAACTCGATATATTGACTTCAAAATAAATTCCTCCGTTTTTATTTTTGCATTTCTTTCCAAACATACGGTATTGTTTTGCTAGGTAGTAGGTTGGCAATATATGTACCATCGATTAGTATATATTGGAACGAACGTGCTATATTATCATAATTACTGTCGGATCAATTTTTGATACTCCTTCGTTTGGGTGCCGATAGTATACGTAATCATAATTCCGGGTAAGAACCTCTATATGTTAGTTCTTTATAAGTATTGTGGATTATAGGATAAATTATTAAAAGAGGTATACCTAAGATGAGCATCAATCAAGAAGAAGAACTCTTATTAAAGCGTCTCCAATCACAATTTGGAGATCTAAATGTAGGTGACATGATAGGTGTTGAAGGTTGTAGTAATGTGGTGGATGATGATAGTAGCGAAAGCTCGATAGAGGAACCAAGCCCCGAGGAATTAAGAGTTTGGCAAGAAGCACAGTATGCAAAAGGGAAACTCAAGCTGGAGACTGAGAAAATAATTGCTGATAGTACCGGAAATGTTCACAAATCTGCTTTTCAAAGGGAAACATGGATAAAAGTGAAAGCTACTGCAGAGTTAGATTCACCATCAAACTTCTTTCCAGACTCATCAACAGATGGCGATTTGCAATTGATTGGAAATAATACACACCCACTACTACAACAACTTGTAGAAGGTGATCCGGAAATACTTGGCACAAAATGGACAGCTCTCTTCTCTTCCTCTGAGGGTGATGGTTTATCCTTTCACAACCTATTGGAGAAAATTAGATTCTATGATGGGCCAACCATCATATTAATCAGCGGAGGTCCTTCTAATTCAAAATTTTTGGGTGATAAGGATAAATCAGATGATAGCAGAGTTTCACTGGGTTTCTACACATTAGACAGCTGGAAGGAGTCACCAGAGTATCATGGTAGCGATGATAGTTGTTTTCTCTTTGCTCTAGATTACCAAAACAATACTGTAAAGTTTATACGACCAAAATCTAGATCACAGCAACAACAAATATCACCCAATACAGGAACAAGGAAATACATGTATTGCAATTCATCATTGCAACAACAAACAAAAAAGGGCGCAAATAACAATTGTGGAATTAGAATTGGAGGCAATGTATCTCATCCGCGATTATATATTAGTGAGTCTCTAGAAGATTGCCGAGCATTAGAATATGATAAGCTTTTTGAAGACGGTGATTTACTACTTGGAAAAGGAAAACAAAGTCTAAACTACTTTGATATAGATTGTATTGAAGTTTTTGGTGTTGGTGGCAAGGCATGGATCAGTGATGCGCTCAAGAAGAGGTCTAAAGCAAAGCAAATACATGATGCCAGGGAAGTCCGCGTTAGTATTGTTCATTTGTATGAGTTTGTGTGCTCAATATGACGTCTCGTTGATTTGATCACATCCTTTGGCCTTCCGCTGCCTATATTTGATTGCCATTGTGAACCACATGTACTAACAGGAGTTATGTTGCCTTTCTTCATCTTCATAAATCATAACAACGCGCATCTTCCAAGCTTGGAACAAGCAAGAAAAGTTGACAAGAAGCAATTTCTTGAGCACTTTAAGAATGATATCGCAGCATGTGATACCAACCTCTTTGGTCATACGGCTTACATTGAAGAAATATGCGATGTGTAGATAATAAATTAAGTGTTTGTATAATTTATATGTATGTTAAACTAAATTAGTATTTGTATGTTGTCTTCTTCTAGCTAATTGCTTGTTTGATGTGATGAAGGAAGTTCCAATCGATCAATGTCTCGCCAGGCAACGGGAAATGCTCTAGCAAACAATGGCTCATGAACAGCCTGGTATAAACTCATTTCCTTCTTGTACTTTAAAGGTAGGAAGTATGTATTAGGAAGGTTCCCCGTTATGTAACCATTTTGCTTTTCCTTGACTGAGTAATATCCTCGGAGTCTAGAAATGTATGCAGAAAATGTTGAATAAAAAGTACCAACGAAGACCTTTGCTCGACTTGCCACTATTTGCTCAACTAGTGGGAAATAATTCGGATCTAGCACATATGAATATATCAAATACAGTTAGGGTATATCGTGTTCATATAGGAAAGCAACACACAACACACACAAGACTTACTTATATCCGCTAGCATATTTCCAAATTCTCCGAGGAACACTACATCGTATACTTCTTGGAAAGAACTAAAGAAGGTCAGGTCCCTTTGATCAGTTGTAATGAACAGAGTGTTTCCAGGGGCGACTATATCCTTTAACTCTTCCAAAATATCGCTCGCGTCCATTCTAGTCATTGGGAACTGTAACTGAAAGTCTCCTCCTAAGATAGATGAACAGAAGGTTAAGATATAATAAAAGTGAATGTCACTCAAGGTATGGTGATATAACTCACTCCGTATATGGATAGCATCAAAGTCACCCCTCGTGTTACCTAATCTCTTTCTTGCCCGAGATCTCAATGCATTAATAATGCGAGCTGAGAGGCACATAATCGAGTCGTTATACCTTGTACAAGTTGTAATAGAGGCATCATAAAGTTAGATGGGCACACAAAGATAACCCAACAGGACATGGTCTCACCTAAGATTGTCTCTAATGAAGCGCTTAGACCAAAGATCATGTTTCCAATCTTCAAAGAAGAGAAAGGAGTAGAAAGGAACTAGAAGGCGAGTATCATCAGCTTGATCAGCACCAAAATGAAGCACTTTGTCATGCATGTTCTTATCATAAGTGCACAGTTGATGTCTAGCTGCTAGAATCTCTCTAAATCTTTCTATCACTGGTGCATCAACATTTGTTGGCCTTGCTTGAAACTCGGAAGGATCCGGAAATGGCCTACCGTCTTTGCTAGTGTTCACATCGTCCATCATTGAAAAGAGATGCTTCTCGTCAGTTCCTTGAGCTGAAAAAGCTTGGATCTAAAGGAACAAGATGTTAATACAAGCTCCACTGACATCGAATACAACAACACACTATGACTTACACAACTTCTTGGATGCCACTCAGAAAGATATGACACACTTCTAATATAGTCCCATAATGGTTTAAGTGCATGATTATTCCATTGAATTTGATTGTTTGGAGGGTATATAGCTTTACCATCTCCATTCTTCAAGTGGCCATTGATACCCTCACGTTCTAAGAACTCTTCCATTGTGATGATATCCAAGCCCTTTTGTTTATTAATAGCATCTATGTCATAAAAGTCTGCAAACGATACCACTTTACTACCACTCTTGTCAAATACACCATGTTCAAGTTGCCGTTTAGGAGGCAAAACAAGTGTTCTGCCTGTAGAGTGTGCCAGTAACACCACATTTTCAAATCCAAGTCTCATATTGTTCCAACCAGCATCCTATTCATGGAGTGATAAAAAAAAATGAGTAACAACAATTGATTGCAATTACACTGACAAGTAAGTGCCCAACTTACATCCATTTCAAATGTCAAGTACTTTGTTTTCCAAAACGATGACGAGCTTGCTTCTTGGGCTTGTGGGTTGTAGTACGGACTTGTAAATGACAAATCTGTAGGTATGTCTTTCCAATATACTATTTCAGAATAATCTGATTCAATCGAAGGTCCACCATGATCTTCACATTGGAGACCTTCTGAAGACTTCCGATTTTGACTGTTGTGATTTGTATTTATGCTACCAACAAGTGGTTGTTTATTTTCCAATTGTGTGTTAAGAATACTACTACCACCGAGTCCACTTCCTGTTTGTTGTTGTGAGCTACCAATTAGATTACTGGATGCAAGCTGATTACTTCTGAGTCCACTACTGGCCGACATTGATTGCTGTTGTGAGTTACCAATTGGTTTACCAGATGAATACTGATTTCCACTCTGCACTGCTGGACTTTTATATGTTTGTGAATTCGATATTGGACTCTGTTGCTGCACACCAACAAGACTATTACTACTACTAAGTTGAGAAGAAACCTTTGTCTCCATCATATTAGAGGAGATCATTTTATTTGCGGTAGAGATGCTATTGCTATAACTTCCAGCAACCTTTCCTGGAGCAGAAATCATAGGCTTTGATTGTTGTTGTACTCCAACATTGTGGTTTGAAGATGATGATAATCCACGAAGACTACTCGTACCACTGTCACTTGCTGCACCCATAGTTTTCGTTTGAGTTTTAGAAAGAATACCAAACATTGATGCGGTCATATCATTCATCTCTTTGTCTACGCCTTTCAAAGTAGTAAAAATATCATCCCGTGATTGTTGTCTCCGTTGCATACGAATGGGCTTATTACTATCATACTTTTCGTTGTTGGTATCAAACATCGTTGTATACTGATCTAAATTCATAAACATTGATCTCAGTGCACATATCAATATCATCAACATTAGAAATCGTTTTCTTCTCTTATGTGTTGGCATTTCTCTTATTCGATGATATCCATTCTTGATCATGGCACATATTCTAATCATACATCTAAATAACCTTTTCAATAATGAGCATAGACTGCAATTCCTACTATGAGATATATCATCTCTATCCTCATTATAATCATAACTACCATATCTAAATTGACGACGGTTTCCAACAGTAGAAGAATCATCTCCTACTACACTACTATACCATGATGAATCATCATCATTAGATTGTTGTTGTCTCTTCTTTTCACTAGGTCTTAGCAAATGTCGCTTAGGTCTAATATCTTTAATATTCCGAGGCGTTATTACCCGGCTAATAGTTCTTGGTTTTATATCTCTACTTGGCATGATTATTGTTTTGGTCGTCAAGTTGGTTATACCACAGCGATTATTCAGCTATAATAATAAAGCATATCTTTGGAACTTATATTTGTATGCATTGCAATATTATACAAGAGACAAGAGGGTTAAGGGGGTATGGTACCATAAACTTGGAAAAGTAACCTTCTGACCCAAAAGATACCCTTGAAAAGGTATCCTCATCGTAGAAATATACTAATTCCTACGTCAATATAAAGAGAAATAATCGCCTTCACTTCCCCCAAGGAGCATTCAAACTTCATAGGTAGGTGTATCCTGATTTTTGTGCGAATGGATGCTAATGGATGGCACCTCTGTATTCGACTGGAAAAGGCTATGGATATGGAGGACTGTTAGTGATTGATAAGTTAAATAGTTGAAGTTGTAGTGTCATTATTTTGATCTACTCTGAGATGGTAGATTGTTCAGTGGCAGTAAATGAATCAACAGCTTTCTGCAATGCTACTCCATCTGGACCCTTATAATCCTGCTCAAGTGCACTTGCAAATACAGCCATCATATTACCATCATTAGATGTCAAAGTGGCCTTGGCTAAAGTATCTCTGAAAAGCTCAGAAACTCCAATCTCTTCCATTAATAGCTCTGGCTTTTGCACATTAATCTCCTGACGCATTGAAAATGTAAGCGTTTTTCCATCATCAGAAAGTACTACACTATCTTTATTTAACTGTGCAGTGTTTTGATCCCCTGGTTTATCCTTTTCACGTCGTCTTACTAATAGCGTTGCAATAGCAGTAGGATCGCCTATATTTTTAAACGATGATAAATCCCCCGTTGGTTCATATCCCTCCTCTTCTAATAAAGCTCGCACTGGAAATCTATTTCCACATGATGGTCATATATTATGAGAATAATACAACAACAACGAACACACACAAAAGAAGTACATATACGAATACATACCTTTCAACAGCTATTACTTCGGCTTTGCTCATATCACCAGCACTATAAATAGTACCCCCTCTCCTGCCCTTTCCAGTTTTTGCATCCGGTAAATCATACTTGAATGTTCGTCTAATCGAAAAGAATCGAGTTGGTACATTGATTGCAAATAGACTTGGATTGGCAGTATCAGTAAATAATTTCATTGGTACTTCTTCCACTACTGCCGTTGATACATCAACATCAGCATATGCAGGAGATACCGGTGTAATAATAGGAGATTTTATAATATTACTACCACCTGTCCACGATGCTACAGTAATGGCTGCAGTTGATTGGATGAACTTACGTCGTTGAGATATTATCGTGTTACTTTTTGTGTTATCGTTAAGTTGTTTGGGCTCTAGAAATCCAAATGCACAGGTCTCGACAACTAATGAATAAATCACCACTACTATGAACAAGAACCGCGGTATCATCTTTATATTATCTCTCCTCGGCCAGCTACCCAAAGGAAGGGGGAGTTTTGTATGAGTTTCTGAGTATTTATGAGTGCATTTTTTTGAGTGCAGAAGATGCGCACTCATTTTGCAATAATATGCACTTAAAGATTAATTAATTGGCATAGGCGTAGTGTGTAAGCCATGATACATAGAGATCAATAGCGTTTTGATAGGGGAGCTGAATTGCTGCTTTATACCTATATTGGTGTGCGGCGCTTGTCGGTAAATAGCAACTGCAACACACAAATTAATTATTATCATCCGAGATGAAACTTACTAACCAAGCCCTCTGTAAGATATAGAGCATACCAATATCACAATCATTCACTATAAACACACAAGTATATAAATATGAAGAACAAATCACGAAAGAAAAAGTCAGCCGATAGGCGGTCTAAAAATAAGAGTACTGCAAAGCATGTAGATGATAAAGTGCATATAAATCCAAATACACAACAAACCAATAATACTTCAACAACAACAACAACAACAACAACAAGGGATTTGAAGGGTATGAAGGAATGGTTGAACTCTTTATCATATGAATCATTAGTAAATGCATTAGAGTTTACTTTTCAGATGGATGAGGGTAGTGGTGGCGGTATGGGTGCGGTATCCAAACAATCTCATGACTTATGTGAGGACAATGGTAAGAGAAGTAGTTCAGGGTCATATGAGTTTGATTTATTGATGGAAATGATGTCATCACTTCAATCTACAGATAGTTATGATGATGAAAGTTGTCATGAATGGAGAATATCTATGAGATCTAAGTTGCTAGCTCCGTGTTTCTTTCGTTGGGATACAGACTCGGAGAAAAACAATACTGATATAAACAACAACCCTCCTACCACTATAGAAGAATCCACACCAGATTCATCATCTGATCCATTAGCATCACTATTGGGTGAAACGGCAGGATTACCTTCCGAGCTGTTGGATGTACTTGCACAAGCAGGCGTAAAACGTTCAACATCTGCCTTGTTGGAAACATTTAATGAAGTTGATGAATTAGATCAGGCATTTGAGTCATTAGATGATTGTCAATGTAATATGATGAAGAATATTAACACAGTTGAACCATCATTGGATCATATACCAACCAATTTTACTGTAAAGATGGATCGATTGAATGATGGGACACTATTGGGTACTTCAACTGAACAACAAAATGCTGATAGAAATATCCTACTTTGGACGGCTCTTATTCGGGACCGTCCTCTCAACAACAACAACACAAAGTCAGACGTATTGCCTAAATGCACTTTGAGTATTGATCAAGACACGACAAAGAGTAATCAAAAACAAAAGTGTAAGAAAGTACTTCTTCTGAATACTCTACATGTGGCATCTCGGGGCAAGTTTTTATCATCCGACTCTGGGAAACAAAGATGTGCTTATTTGGCACCGTGGTTTGAACCAACACATGATTGGTTTTCATTGCCAATGTATTTGGCAAGTAGATTTGAGGCATCACTTTGGGATGCATACTTGCACAAAGATAAATTGGTACAGATGAATGCGGAGTTAAAGGAGAAAAGTCTTGTACATTCTGTGAAAAATCTTGAGGTTGATGCCATTGAACGTATACTGTGCCATGCTGTTGGTCTAGTAATAAGGGATGGAATGAAAGACACTCAATACACTAGTTCAGCTTCAATCCGAAAGTCTCTTCTGTGGAAATTGCTAGTCTCAAGTGAGGATGGCAACAAGTCACAGTCAACTCAATTATTAGATGGATCAGGATCATTTGCTACAACGCCTCTGCTTGAATGGGGTACCCCAACAAGTGAATTAAAGTCTCGTGTTATGGAGTATTTACAAGAAGGTCTTGCACATGAAGCAGAGAGATCTCTAATGCAATCAACAACACAAGCAGAAGATTGTAAAAAGCCATCGACAATTGGCAAGAAGAAGAAGAAGCGCTCCAAAAAGAAGGGCCACAATACGAATCAATCATCTACAAAGAAGGCAGAAAACGAACATATCCAAAGTGCTGATGAACAAGGCTCAGATGACGAGGAAGAGCCTCATGTTGAATGTATCCTTCACCCAACTACAACATCAGGCAGCACTCTTACTGACTTCTGTGATGACAAGTCAATAGTTCTCTCTTCACAAAGTGAAAACAATAATACCAAAATGGTTGTATTGCAGGTTCTTGATGACATTCTTGGCACTGTGTTTGATCGGCTTGGTGTACAGAGCGAAGAAGATTTTAATGACTTTACGGATGCAATACCAGTCAAGTCTCCCTCGCCAAGACAATCCAAAAAGCAATCTGTACACGAGGATATAAGACAGAGTGTCGATGATAGTGAAGTGGCGTCTACAGCTATAATTTCAAACAAAGGTCCAACTAGCGTTGGTGCCGCAATGGATTTCTTAAAGCGATCAAACCATATCAGAAATCATTCTCAGTCTTCAGTCAAGTCTCATGAACTTTGGGCTTCAAGATCTAGACGACCAAGTCTATCAACGGGGGAAAACAAACAGCAACAAATACTAAAGCGGTCTATGTCTTATGGAGACGGTTCAATGTTAAAGAAGCCGCCGAATACCGACCAATCAAGCGAGGGCGCAGCTTGGCAATCGTCAGACACTCCATTACTCCCCCAAGCAAGTCAAAACGAGACATCTATATTTGATGGTGCACCGTTATGTCTATCCGGAGCACTTGATGGTTGGAATAGTGTTGCTTGCAAAAAGAAAGAAGATACAAGCATTTTTACAGATCTTCTTCAAAGTGAGAAAGGCAATACCAACCTAGACGGGGAAGATATCAATTTGGTATCATCAACTGCAGCATCCATTGCATCATCATCAACAAGAGACTTGGAAGACGCAGCTGATCTCGATCTCGGGAATGATTGCCTTGATTCACCGGTACTTGATTGTGACGATGAAGATACTAGTAAGACAAATCATTTCATCCGTGTGTTACCTGATACATCTACTACCAAGACAGATGTTGATGTCATCATGCCAGCAGTACAGGAGGACACAATCACTGAGTCACCTCATGATATTGAGTTGTCTCCACCACCTTCGGCTCCACCAACGCCTCCACCAACGCTTTCACCTATCCTCGTGTCACTTGCCGATCTAGGACAACTAAGAGAAGTTGCATTGTCCGTTGATTTGAATCAAGAAAGAAGTACCAATATTGATTTGACACCACCAAAGGCGGATGATTGGCCCAAACCACCCCTATTTACAGGTAGTCCTCCAAAGGCTCTCACTCCAACAGCAACTCGGACATTGAAAACGAGTCTCTCAAGAGATGATCTCCGCTCTATCGATGAAGGCAGGAGACCGCCCCGGTCGAGAGATGATCATCATACCATGGGTCATCGACAAGTTGACGCTCTATTGAGCTATCGAAATGTAGTTGCACAATCAGGACCGAGAAAACCTCCCAGTGTAAAGTCATACGATGGGAAACATCGAGATGATTCTCATCCTAGCTTGACAAGAAGTAGTAGAAGTATAAGGACGTCAAGAAGTAGTTTGAATTGGCCACCAGGACCTGATTTCCCAAGTCTATCATCACGGGACGGAAATCCACTGACATCCAGTGTAGCTTCAATGCCCTCCTTCAAAGAGCCAATATTGAACAAAGTTCTTCATCTAGATTTGGTCTGTGCTCAAAGTGAAAGCGGCTTAGATGGAGTAGATGACGCAAGCCACATTAATGTTATACCAAGAGCTCATACAGATGACACAATGACGAAAGATGGCGCCACAACAATATCATCAACACCTGAAGCTGTCGAGAAAGTAGCACTAAAGGAAGAGAGAGATTCATGGAGAGATATGTGCCTAACATTAGGGGCTGAGAATGCCAAGTTGAGGAACCTCTTAGCATCGAAAATGTGTGCTCCGTTGTATCATCCATCTGGATATTCACAAGAAGTAGTACCATCTTACCATCAAAACTATGAGCAGCAGTGGCCAGCACATAGTCAATTTCCAAACCAATTTTCTTCTCACTCGATTGTTGCCATGAGTGATGCTGGTCATAGAGCTGATTATGACTCGTCAGCAATGAGTGAAGATGGCGCTGATACTATGCACCCCAGTATTATCGCTATAGGCCATGAGAGTCAGAGTAGTATTGCGTGGCAAGCCAGAGGCGATAGTGTCCAAAGCTATTCACGTCGTACATCAGCAGGTGGTACCTATGCCGAGTCTGACACATCTCTTGATCATAATATTGGTCAGAATTCTCACGTATTTTCTGGACTACACCAAGTTCACCCCCAAGATGGACCTATACCTCTACATGGTATCGAATCCCGTCTCAGTAAAGATATTAGTAGATATATGGTAGCATTAAAGTCGCAGCTGAAAAAGACCGAAGGGCATCGGTTACGAGCTGTTGAAGCAATGAGTAAGACTGTCAAGGCACTATGGCCAAGAGCTCAGATCAAAATGTACGGATCACATGTTACACAGTTGTGCCTGCCTTCATCAGACTTGGACTTTGTAATATCACTTCCTGCCGTTCATAAAAATGCTCCAGCAACTGCACCTGGTGATCTTGAAGGTAGAAATGCCATTATAGAGACGAACCAAAAAGTCTTGGCTAGACGACTGAAGGCAGAATCATGGCCAGATCAACGAACAATCAAGGTTATAGAAAGAACTGCTGTTCCCGTCATCAAGGTGTCTACAAAAGGCTCACGATCACGTGTGGTACAGTTGGATTTGAGTTTTGACGCTAAGGAACATCATGGTCTCGAGGCGTTGAAGATGATACAGCTCATTTTAGAGGTGAGTGAATGATTTGATTTTAACAACATTCTTTGTTTCAGATGTGTGCGCCCTAACCTTATCATCCCTTTGCAGCAATTACCCATGGTCAGGCCGATCGTCTTGGTGCTGAAGCAGTTCTTACTCGATCGTGGCTTATTAACATCTTACACGGGTGGCTTGTCATCCTATTGTCTATTTCTTATGGTGGCTAGGTACTGTCAAGAACAAGCTCCATCATGGCAGGATGTTGGTAGTTTACTTATGGGGTGAGTTAATCTACATATTTGATCAGTTACTTGCTATTCATAATCTCATCATCTCATCCTTTTGATTTACTAGACTCCTTGACTTCTACGGCAATTATTTCGACCCAAGAACGACTGGTATTAGTGTTCGAACAAGACAGTACTTCTTTCGGTCTCAAGATGTACTTCAATCATCTAACCAGGATATATCTGATGCTCATTGGAACAATCCTCAGTTTCCCGATTTGACAAAGAGAAATAGTTTCTCTTCCAAACATCGATACCAACACAATCGTCAGTTTAGTTACCAAAACACACCAACAAACACGTCGCAGCAGAAGCAACAATTCAAGTCTGGTAAATTTGACCCCATTTGGGTAGAAGACCCGTTGAATCCAGGTAATAATGTAGGGAGGAATGCCTTCAGGATATTTCAAGTCCAACGTGCCTTTTCAGATGCTCATAGAGCGTTGGTGGCATCTCTTGAATGGGATATCAACTCTGAGTTTGGCGACGATGGAGAGTATCCATTGTTGAAGTGTCTACTTGCTAACGAGGATGTGTTCTTCACAATTGATTAAAAATAGGACCTAGGTAGTAACTTGAGTAGAAAGTAGCAAAAAGGATCCATTATATGAGTAGGTAGCATCGATTTCTTCTTCTGTTAAAGCAACAACAACAACTTCAGATAGGTGAGCTATTATGAGAAACTTCTAAACAATGAAAGTTATGGAGAAACTTTTAAATTATGAAAGACATAATATATCACTACGATATCATCGCCATGATTCTCTAGGTTAGATTGATCGTACAAACAATATAGTCTGATTATTAAAGCAAGCACATCAATAATGCAATTTAGATTAGTAATAATAAATAGGTGTATTATTAGAAACAAAAGAATAAACGATGTCAGAAGACGTTTCATGTCATCACAATCTACTTGCAGTCAAGATGATAGGTATACTCATCAAGAACGGCAGCGTCAAGTAGTTGTCACTGGATTAGGCGCTATTACGCCTCTTGGTTATGGCATAAAGTCTACTTGGGAAGGTGTTTTACTACAAACCAACAATGATATGTTGCAATCTCCTAATGATACCGTTGGAATAACATCATTATATAATGCACTGCAACAACAGAACCTATCGGATGCACAATTTGATAAAGAGTGGGAACTGTTAAAAGATTTGCCTTGTCAAGTTGCTGCAGCGGTACAAAACAATTGGATAATAAACCATCCTCGATTTGCTTCTTCTGAAACTAAACTGTGGCTGGATGGGCGAACGTCCAGATTTATACAGCTAGCTCTTATAAGTGCACACGAGGCGATTGCCAATTCAGGTTTAGATGAGTGGTTAGGCAATAATAGTAAACAAACAACATCTCAATCAACAATCGAGTTAGAAAGCAGGAGAGAAGAATATGGTGTATCGATTGGCAATGGTATGTCATCATGTCGAGACATATCTATATCTTCAACAAAGTCTTTGCGAAAGTTGTCGCCGCATTTTGTTCCACAGATATTACCAAACTCTCCATCATCACGGATTTCTATTCACAACAATTTACTTGGACCCAATCTGAGTCACTCGGAAGCGTGTGCTAGTGGCGCCATAGCCATAGCTCAAGCAATGGAACTCATACAATCTGGCAAGGTGAAGGGCATGGTTGCTGGAGGTTGCGAAAGCTCTATCGATGCATTAGGATTGGGTGGATTCAGCAAGTTGAGAGCATTGAGCACTAGTCATGACCCTGAGTCATCTTCTCGTCCATTTGATTCAAATAGAGATGGGTTCGTACTGGCAGAAGGGGCGGCCATGATGGTGTTGGAAGAGTATGATCATGCTATGGCTAGGGGTGCTCCGATAATCGCAGAAGTACTTGGAGTTGGTTACAGTGGAGATGCCTTTCATATAACTTCCCCGGAAAGAGCAGGTAAAGGTGCAGCTAGATCAATGCAAAATGCTTGCTTTGATGCAAATAGGAGTATGAACAATGTAGATTATATCAATACTCACGCCACAAGCACTCCTGTAGGTGACGTTGCTGAGATGACCGCGATTCGACTTGCATTAGATCGATGTTCATCGGAGAAGACAGACCATCCTCCATTACTAGTTTCAAGCACTAAAGGCGCAACAGGCCATTTGCTCGGTGCAGCAGGAGCTCTCGAAGGCTGCCTGACAGTGTTATCATTATCGGAAGATATAGTGCCTCATACCAAAAATCTAGAGACTGTGTGTGATGACATATCCCAACTATTATCTCGCCCAAATCATGGCACGAGATCAATTCATTTAGTCAAGGATAAACCTATGCTTAGAGCAGACTTGACAGTGACTAACGAGAGCAGCGGCATTAAGCGAACACGTCTTAATACAGCCATGAGCAATAGCTTTGGCTTTGGCGGCACAAACGTGTCAATATTATTTGGCAAGGCAAATAAAAGCGATGATCTATTAGATGAAATTATATACACGGATGGGTCTTAATTTATCTCACTTATGAAAATAATTCACATGGTTATCCAGTCTTTTGTTTTTTACTTGCAGGACCATCCTCTCCACTAGCATTAACTTTATCTGCAAATAGCCATCCTCCCATCACATTGTCTCCACTATTAGCGTTCCCCGCAACACTTTGCGGGCCCAAACCGGGAACACTCATATTATAACCCTTCTTCAATGCTAATGCAACATCGACAACATCCATAGACTTTGATCCACGATGTTTTGATAACTTAGTTGCATCTTTTGTTACCTTCTCGACAAAGGAATCTGCCATTTCTAATAACCGTTCTTGTACATCAGCATCTAACTTGTATGATGGATCAATCGAATTACATAACTTCTGTAGCTTTTCTCCAATAAGAGGTACTGGTGTCGTTGTTGAATGACTACTATTTTTATCAGCTGATGTACTTTTTATATCACTCGTTGACAATCGAGCATCGGCATAATCTGGTCGTTGTGTAGATTGTTGTAACATTACTTTTGGTTGTATATTGTTATTATTTGCAGAGGATATGTTTGATTGTGGTACAGCCATACTACCTTGCTGCTGTTGTCTTTGTTGTGCTTGAATTTGTCTCTGTGCATGTTCTTGCTGCTGAGCTTGTAATTTTTGTGCTTGAGTCGGTATAGATGTTGGTAAATGCTGTTTGAAATGTGGTGGCGCATTCGGCTTTAATGCCTGAGGTAATTGTTGTTGGCCACCGGGAGGGATAGAGGTTTGTGCTTGTTGTGGATGTTGGCTATTTACAGCAACTTGCCTTGCATTATTCTGTTGATCAACTGTAGCAGCAGATGATGGAGGAGAAGGATTTGTACCAGTAGGAACGGCGGGAGGTGATGGTCCTTCTTGTGGAGGCTTATTTAACATAGCAAGCTCTTTCCCTTTCCCTTTTGCCATTGTTAGAAAAAACTTACTTTACTGAGAGTATAAGTATAATAGCGCAGCAATAAAAAGCACAAAACTTTCTGTGATAGTTGCAATATGATCACGTGAAGAGATTGAGGACTTGTCACCTATTCGATCAGTATATGTTACCGAAGTAATTATTGATTCCAATTGATATTGTTACGCGGCAGCTGCAGGCTTCTTACCATCTATCTGATATCTACCTCGCTCTATCTATAAAGTTATCTGATATCATCGATCCTTGGTTACTTCTCCTATAATAATTTCCCATTTACCGAAGACTCCCAAAACAATTAAAAGTAAAGTTTCATCACTGGCTTTTTACGTACATTTCCCGTTTGGTATCCTAGCTAATATACTAGCAAGGTAATCTGTTGCTTAGATAGCACAATAACCTTTCTGATCTGAAAAGCAGATTCTGCTCA
>Ga0214481_100220_pt1 | contig 30005 bp, 20 predicted proteins | sample M1_20Mar14CPVII9_4_FD_165057 | JGI IMG/M metagenome (GOLD analysis project Ga0214481, IMG submission 165057) | Marine eukaryotic communities from Monterey Bay, California, United States - M1_20Mar14CPVII9sort6BwellG10 | ecosystem: Environmental > Aquatic > Marine > Unclassified | place: USA...
ATCCGTGCCAAGGAACGCTTGAAAGGTGCCAAAACAAAGCCATCTATAACAATGCTACCCACTGCAACCGCAAAGGGTGGTGAAAGTGCTCTTGTGATTCGACAAAGTTACTCCTCTCGCTCGTCCTCATTGGGAACCAACACCAATCTTCAAAGAATGAGTAAAGAGTCTGTTGTTGCATCTACTAATAAGAAGATGGAGTCTAATGATGAAGAGGAGATTGTTCAAAACAACAAGCAACCAATGACGTCAATGAAGGAGGATCGTCAGTTCTCATTCAAGACTATTCTCAATAAGTTTTCGACTGATGCTGATGATGGGCATCATGTTTCATTCACTGCCACTGCTCCTCCAGAAGAACCACCTGCTTTGCCAAGTAAAGAAGAAGAAAGGACACCTGTGACTACTAATTCTCACCACCCTAAGAAGAAGTATCCCAAGTCGCCATTCCCTGCAGATGGAGCTGTGATTAAATCAGTTGCTAGTGAAGATTCGTCGTCACCTCTGCTTGTCTCGTTGAATGTTGGCTTAAACTCTTCTCCACTATCTGCTGCATCGGTATCTTCGTTCAAATCCAATAAGGGTAAGAAGAAGAAGGCTTCACCAAAAAGCAAGAAGGTTCCAAAGTCAGCACTTAAGGTCCGTAAGGGATTTGTGAAGGATCGTGTGTCAGACTTTCACCAACGCACATCTATCGCTACTGCCACGAGCAATGGAGGTGTCCCAACTCCTGGTCGACTCAAGCGTAACCATTCTTACAAAACCAAGAATACAAGACGAATGACGAATGGTAATGGAGTTCTAGCACCACGACATGCAGTTCTACAGACTACATACATTCGGTCTGTACCAATTGCTATTGCCAAGACATACAGTAAAGATAGTATTGGAAATAGTTTTAGCTTTGCCCATGATGAGGCAAAGAATAACGAGGAAGCTCGTGCCCAACCAGACAAGGAGAGTGCTTCTCATCGTCAAGAAGAGGAGGAGAAAAGAGTTTCCTTTGCTGGTAAGCCACAATCTAGCTCCCCTGATAGTGTAAAGTCGTCATCGTCATCATCAGATGATGCATCCGAAACTACCGAGCATGATCCATTCAACTCATTGTTGGGTAAAGTGTTAAACGATGATGATTCTAGTGATGATGATGAAGTATATGAAAGTGATTTCGTTGATAAGGAGAATGCTGCCAATAGTCCATCAGTTGATCTTGGTTTCAAATCAACTACACGGACACTTGTAAAGCCTACGGAGATAAAGCAACACGGAGATCGAGGAGCATTATCTCCAGTACCGATGAAGGCTCGTTCGTGGAGGGTATTGGCAGCCGCTGCAAAACTAGACAAGCAGAATAATAAATGAGAAGTGAAGAAGAAGCATGATAGGAGAGTGAATTAGTTGTTTAATGTTGAAATAGATATATGTCTTTATGTCACTATACAGCCATGTCACTTCAAGCTTAGGAATGTTTGTTGTACTTATATACCAGCTGATTCGTGTTCTGTGCAAACTTTTATCTATTACTCGTTTTCGTTTATCTACTTGCTAGAGATAAAACGTATCATACATCAAACATTGCCCGCTACTACATCCATTTCATACATTCTTAACTTATCTAAACAATCATACACTTCTCTACCACGCAATACACATCGCCTCTCATACTCGTTTCCTCTTTCAATTAGCTCCATCTCTAGAATTAGCCAAGCGACAGCGTCCATTACTGTCTAAGATGCAGCCTGCATTGGCACACTCAAGGCCTTCGCCAAAGTCCAAAATAGACTCACAATCTGGGAAACTTCCAGTAGGCCTGCAGGCTCCACCAACAGTTACACGGCAGCCTGGAGTGGACTCACATTGAATGGAGTCAAAAATTGACTCACACTCATCTGGAGCTGGTGGAGGTGAGGAATCAATGCTAATATCCACTGTTGCCGTATCACAGACTCGAGGAACATCTTCACTGGGAACTGTGCATACTTCATATTCACAACTTGCACTTTCAAATGGAGAGCTTCCGGGAGGATAAAAGTACTGTACCACCTTATTATCATCGTGTGAAATGGTACAAAATCCAGCCACTGGGTTGGTAATTGCAACAACTTCCAATTCAAGTCCTTCAGGAACAGTATTATCATTTTCCAATACCATAATATCTTTACCTCCTACAAAGCCTTCGGGAACGCTGACAAAATCGTTCCTGGCAATAACAGCTGGAGGAGCTGGAGGAGCTGGGGGTCGGGGAGGAAGAGCATCCACACTTTGGCTAACTCTCCAGAATGTGAATCCGTTGAAGGCAGTAAAGAAAGATTCGAAGGCATCATCTTCGGAAGGGTCAACCATGGTTACAAGGGAGCCGTCATCTTGAAGGGTATAGCTGATGATATTGGAGACTGAGGAACGGAAATTAGGGGCGACATTGGCATTTAATTCTTGATTACACTCAAATCCAAATGGGCTGACGCCGTCATCTTTAAGTGCATTACTATGTGCATCATAGATAGTCAGTTGTGTACTAACTAGTACATTGCCAAAGCATGTAGCAACATAATTGTCACTAAATATGACCTCACAGCCGCACTCTGTGATAGAGATGTAGAAAAGAGAGGAGAGACTGGCGTATGAGATAACATGATCATAATAGGCAAAGCTTCTGTTCCATGTTATTTGTCGAAACTCACCATCCTTAAAGCACTGAATAGAAGCCTGGGCATGACTTCCATCTTTCTTATCAATGGCACTCCATAGTCCAGCAAACTTAACGAGGTTGCTGTTACATACATCGACGACATCGACATCGAGATCAGGCTCATCAGAGTCAGAACTACCTTCAGTTTCAGTGCTTCCCTTAGTATTCATATGCTTGTTGGTGTCAATCTCTTCTACTAAGCCGCGACGGAGGGTGCGACGGAGGGTGCGACGGCTCTTACCATTTACTTTTGCAATGGCAGATAATCTTTGCTGGTACCTTCGAAAAGTAGACTAATTTAGTAGATTTTGTCACAGGGTGGGCATGAAAGGACAACTCTGGGTCTCTTTACGGGTTACACGAATTGTAATTACCGTTTAGATACTTTGTTCCTCTTGAGGCACCTCATTGGCTTACATGCACTGGCCCTAGTGTGGATTATAGAATAAGGTATGTTGTTGTTGTTTATAATATGTATGATAATAAGGGGCTATTTGTTTCGTTAGAGAGTGAGGTGTAAAGATAGCATTAGAGATAGTTACGGTTACGCTGACACAGTGTCTTAAATTTTTGAGATTAATCGATTAAGGTAGATGTTATGGTTGGGAAGTCTAAAGTCCTTACCTCTTTGTATTGATTCTGGCACATTATTACTGTTAATTACATTTCCTATTTGTTTATCGGGGATAGGCCGGCGGCTTTTGTGTCTTTACTCTGCTATAAATATATATTTTGTGCACATCTTGTGTTCTCTAATCTCATTTCTTTTATCTGCTTTACAGCACGACAGCCTTTATACCATCTCGTACACATCTATATACAGCATATTAAAAGCATAAAAAAACACAATGTCAGAGGAAGTTATTGAGCTATCAATTAACGAAACACAAGCTCTCCGTGCCAAGCTTGGCTTAGCACCGTTACGAGGAGTGCCCGGCAACAATAATAGCTCATCATCTACTTCTCAACCATCAGCGCCTCGTATTGATAACGACAATAACAATACAGCAGCAACAAATAATACAACTGATGAAGAACTAGTACTATCAATAAATGAAACAAACGTATTACGTGCCAAGATTGGTTTACCACCCCTCAAAACTAACTCTTCTTCCAACTCTTCTTCGTCAAAGGCGGCAGGCTCATCACAATCAACAGCAATACACATAGTACCAACCAACACATCCGCGGATAAGGAAGCCAAGCAACGTATTGAAGATGCAACAGCGAAACGATTAAATGCTAATAGTATAGCTGCATTGGAAAAGGAGAATAGTAAGTTTGATAAAGGTAAAGGTGAGGGGGAGAGTGCACTGGACTTTGCTACTAAAATGTTACAATCCAAGAGCTCAACAACTACTACTAAGGATACTACCATCAAGGGTAATAAAGAAGATAAACAAAAGAAGAAGAAGAAACGAAAGAAGAAATTAACGTCTAATCCACAATTATCATTAGACAATGAAGAAGAAGAGCAACAACAGTATACAGCAGCAGACCTTCAAGGTATAAAAGTATCACACTCCACCTCTGATTTTATAGCAGGTTCAACAACAGTATTAACACTCGCTGATAAATCTATATTAGACATTAATCCAAATACACAAAAGGCATCCATGAATACTAACACAGAAGATGATAATGAATTAATCAATGCCAATATAGATCATGATACACAAGCATTAGCGAATTTAAAACGAAAGAGACAGATTGAATTAGGTGCGGGACGTGCCGGAGGGTATGCTGGATATGATGATGATGAATTTGAAGAGTTGGGTGGTATTGGTATTGCTAATAATGGATTGAATGGGGGTAGTGGAGGTAGTAGTGGAAAGAGTGGAAGGGGATTTGCAATTGGTGCCAATGGTAAAGCAATTGATACATCACAAAAAGATCAATCTAAATCAGATATATTCACTTCTGGGGCAATTAACTTACAGTCTCGTAATCCATCCAAGGTTGCTAGTGATTTCATGACAGATAATGACGATATTGAAATGGGTGAATCACGAGAGGAAAAGTTGGAAAGGGAACGTAAGAAACAACAGAAGATATTAGAAAAGTTAAGAAAGAAGGATAGTAAGAAGGCTAAGAAGGCTGCTAAGAAGAAGAAGAAACGTCGTAAGGTTGGTGGCGATGAGAGTAGTGAAGATGAAGGGGTAGAGGGTGGCGGTGGAAGTAGTAATAGTTTATTGGCAAATTTAGAAGCAACAGCCGTGGGTAACGACATCAAGAAGAGACGTCGTCAAGATGATGGTGACGATGCTGCCATGGATGACAAGGATAAGACATCAGCAGCAGCAGCCAATGGAGAAAAGGAGGACGAAATGATTGAGAAACGTAAACGATTTGATAAGATTATGGAAAAGGGGAAAGCACGGACTGATAAGGCATTTAATAGTAGTAAGCCGCTCATACCATCCAAATCGATGGCGGGTCATGATGGCGATGGCGATGGCGATGATGACGATGCCTTCTTGAATGCGGCATTAGCCAAGGCACGTCGACTTAAACGATTGAAAGAGTTGAGTGGCGCCGGTGGTAATGCCAATGGAGGCGGGGGTACAGTCAAGAGAGAGGATGCAGTAGTCCAAGCAGTGGCAAAGTTAAAGCAAGAAGAAGAGGTGGCAGCCAAGGCTACTGAATCTGAAGAAGCAGAGAAGGGTGGTATTACGTTTGAGTTTGATGAAATGCAAGAGTTTACACGTGCCTTACGAGCTCGGGAAGATCAAGCGAAGCGCACAGGCAAGGATGGTAAAGGGGAACGTAGTCGTCGTGGAGTTAAGGCAATCGTCCCTGGAAGTAAGGATGCCACATCCGAGGGATCAGTCAAGGATGAAAGTACAAACGCCGATACTTCCATGTCCAAAGCACAAAAAGACGAAGTCAAGGTTGAGGATGTTGATATGGAAGAATTAGCTCAAGGAATGGAGGAAGAAGATAATGAAGAAGACGAAACCTCGGGAGCTTTCGGAACCACTGCTGAATCTGCCGGAGTCGGTCGAGGTATGTCAAGCTTCCTATCCATGCTTAATCAAACTGGTGAGATTAAGAAACATGCCACCAAGGAGGAAATGCGTGGTCGTGCCAAGGATAAGCGGACCTATGAAGATTATGAACAACTCGATTTACAAAAGGTTGTTAATGTTGATACTAATAATGCACACGAGAAGGATGTCGAATTGGCAAATCGTGAAATTAAGTTGGAATATCGTGATGACTTTGGTAGATTATTAACTCGGAAGGAGGCATATCGTGACATGTGTTATCAATTCCATGGACATGGTAGCTCGAAGAAGAATCAGGAACGTCGATTGAAACAGATTGAGAGGGAGCGTGAGGAGGCAAGTATGGCTAGTAGAGGAGGTGTTGGTACCTTGGGTTCATTAAAGGCTACACAGAAGGCTACAGGCAAAGCGTTTGTCGTACATAAAACATAATCTGTAGACTGTTGACTGTTATGCAGTATAAAATATTATTATTTCTAACAAAACTAATAACTAGCATTGGCTACTGCATAAGATATGTACATTTTACTTTTCAACTTGGTGGAACTGTCCCCCTTTTTATCCCTACACGACCACCTGTATAAATAGATACTACCCAACAGTATGGGCCTGCTAAACCCCTCTGCATAACTCCTAACTTCCGCCCGTTCTTATAAACAGATAATGAACCCTCATCTAAATCTAGTAGCATACCAATTTCATCACCAGTAGATACACGCTCCATTCCAACCCATGTTTCGTTGCCGCCTGAATCTAAACCACCATCCCACTTACTCGAATAGCATTGGCAATTAAATATGCTGGAATTGTAAAGACAGCACTGAACATTGCTGTTGTTGTATTCTCCATCTCCCAATCTTCGAGAGAAATGTTGGTAGAACTCTTTTGCAAGAGGAATCCCACTTGCTGAATGTTTTGCCTTTCCCGGTCTCATCACCCCAACTAGAATTGATAAGAGTTGTGATGATGGCCTATATGTTTCAAATGTTACATAATGTTTCCCTGCCCTCATTATATTGTTGCTAAATGCAGTCTCAAAATGAGCATATCCGCTATTTGTAACACATGTTTTGTCCCCACTATTTACATATACAGTTCCGACAAGCTGATCAAAATTTAGAGGGCCTCTCATTGATTCAAGATAATGATAATCTACTAATGAATTCTCTCCATTATAGTACGACAGTGTAGCTAGTTCTTCTTCTGTTGCAATTTCATGTATAGCAATACGTGTGCAGTCTTCGATTAGAGATTGCTCATCATTTGTAGTTGCACTGCCGAGCCGCTTACATGATAGTGCTAAATTGAGTACATCAACCGAGGGAAGATAGGAAATAACCTTGGACAAAGTATCACTATTGAATAGTACTTCTTCTTTGTGTGTTATACTATCACCCTCGACCTTTTGTTTCTTCATAGGTTGAATCATCATTCTGTCAATTGTCAAGTTTTATGAGAATATTGCAAAAGAATATCAATTGGCTTTGGGTAAACTAGTAAATGCAATTAGTATACCACAAATACTATTACAATCCACCAATCAAAAGATTAAACTGATCTCAATATATCTCAATATACGACGACGATTGTGTCGCAGGCCGCACTTCAATTCACCAGTCACCGCAAATAATGTTGTTTCATGTAAATCATAGTAAATGGGAGTCTTCGATAAATAATTGGGATAAAATCAAATACATAATATTATCTACTCTATGATAGTGATTTATTAGTGCTTCTATTACGGCTACCAAAAGGGGTGTGGCAGTTTGGCGCCAGTAGCACAGTAGCACGCAATCCATTAATCTGTCAAAGCAGCAGAATGTTAATAATCAAGTAGTAGTGGAAGGAAGCATAAAGAAATATTAATTGTATAAATAAGTTGCAAAGATGGATCACCCTAACAAAAACAAAAAGTTGATGACAGTACTATGTTACATAAAGAAGAAGTATTATTCAATAGTGATACATTATCAAAGATTATATCATATCTACCTTCGGTTGATGCACTGAACTTAGCTATTACATGTAAGAGGTTTGGTATAGCTGATGTTGATGAACAATCGATCATTAAGAAGTCTGTACACATATTAGTACAAGACGTTCATCAGAAGAGCAATTAGCAGCATTACCACATTATGATGGAGAAAGTTCATTAGCAGATTATCATTATCTTCAGTTGATGAGGGATCCACTTTTGTTTGATCAGCTTGTCAACGCTAAGTATTTAAATGAGGAGGACAAAACATGTGTTTTGCATAGCGGTGTCGATGGTTGGGCAACTGCAATTAGCAACAACATACTGAGGGCAGGAAAACATTACACAACGTTCGAAGTCAGTTATCCACAGGGAGACCCTGTTACTGTACTAGTAGGTGTAATGAGACCAGGGCAGGCAAATAAAAGAGCAAGTAATATTCCCACTTCCAAGCATTTCTACAATAATTTCTCTCGAAGATTGGGCCATGGGGCACATAATAATAAGGTTCATTGCTGCATGTATTATACATATGGTGGGGTTGGTTATTCAAGCAATTGGAGTGGTTTTGATGTTGATATAATAGCGGATAGGAGCTGGGCGAGATCAGAAAGTATGTCTTCTGGTGGTGAATTGGGAATGCTTCTGGATTTAGATGAGGGTACATTATCTGTTTATAAGAATGGACGGAAACTAGGAGTTATGAAAAGGGGACTAGCGGGTCCATACTGTTGGGTAGTATCGTTGAATCAAGGGTCGCAGGTTACTATCAAACGAGGGATCATACCACCAAATTGAAAAAGCTTTGAGTACGAGGTGATTAGAACACTAAGGAGGTGTTTACAAAACCTAATCATATTTCTAACAACTAGTTAACTTCATTTTGGCTACTGCATAAGATAAGTAGCCACAATCAGATTTACCCATATATGACCCACAACAGAACTCCTCAAAAGTCTTGGAAGACTAGCTGTTCCTTTGCTGATAATGGTGCCTTACCCTTCAAAAAGTCTTCATCCTCTGCATCATCTAAACTCTCAAAGTTGGATGTGTCCAATGGATCTGTAATATCTGGTACCCACGGAGCTTGGATCTTCTTCTGGATGAGTTTACCGAAGTTCACCTCCCTCAACCAGTCATGATTCTTAATATCACGATATCCCCCTGCCAAGCAGCCCAATCGTTCCGCTGGACGTCGTTGTAACATTCCCCAAATAAACTCAATAGCTGATCTATTAACACGGTTGTGTTCTTTAGGAATGTTCCACTTACCACGGACGATACGTTTGAACAATCCCTTTTGGTCAATACCACGGGCATAAAATGGTGTAGTACCAAAGAGCATTTCATATACCAAACATCCAAGAGCCCAGTAGTCAACTCCACGATCGTGACCTCTACTCAAAATGATCTCCGGGGCGAGATATAGAGGTGTACCGCAGAATGTGTATGTCTTGTCGGTGACAATCTTGGAAAAACCAAAGTCTACAATCACGGCATATCCATCCTTATCCAACAATACATTCTCAGGCTTTAAATCTCTGTACACAATCTGCCTTTGATGCATATGTGTTAATCCTTCCAATATACCCGCGGCGAAGAACTTGGCTGCACTCTCGGGCAGTCCACCATACACATCTCCACCCTGAATTAAGTTCAACAGTTCTCCACCCTGCACGAATTGCAACAACATGTAAATGCACGCCTCATCCTGGAAGGTATTAACAAGTTTACAAACGAATGGATGATCAATCTTGGACATGACAGCTCGTTCACGTTGAGCCCCACCGGCCTGACGTTGATCTAACAATTCACGCTTGCATTGAATCTTGAGAGCATATGGTACCTTCTTCATAAAGGGAGATACAATCCATACACGCCCAAAGGTACCCGCACCGAATAACCGATGGAACTCTAAATCATCTAATGATTCCACTGGTTCTTCTTCCTTCTCGCCTTTCTTACCCTTCCGTTTGTAATCCTTCTTCCTACGACATCCCAATCTGTGCAAATCTTGAATAACACTGTCAATATTGGCCAATGTTAATCGACCTAGAATGACCTCATCGGTAATAACATCAACAGTCTCATCACTATACTTATTACCACCCTTGGCACCACCAAACCTCATATTTTCATCAGGAGTTAGCGTATCCTCGCCAAAGAAGCCTCCGCTTTGAATTACACGGTTTAACTTGGGGTGTCCCTCACTAATAGCCTCAACACCACCACTACGGACGATATATAATGCCGGCTCGTCGACACAATCACCCTCCACGAATATCTCCTTATCCATACGGAAGCATACATTCTCAATCAACGCCGTTAGTAATTCGTATTCAAAATCTTCAAGGTCGGTATCTCGGAATAATGGCACCGAACGGAGTAAACGACGATCACGTGATAATAGGATAGCATCCTCGAGTGAACCAACAACTCGTTCGAAATGATTCTTACTCATTGATAGAATGACCGTACGTTCTAATGCCATGGCTGTTTCTTGATGGATTGGTGGTGTGAATGGATCACTTCCCCCGCCCTTACTACTTGCCGACATTTTACCCGAACCCATTTTGGAATTTGGATTACGTAATTCATCACTCAATCCAAAACTCACAGCCTCCTCGGCAAATGCCTCCCCAGGTCCCAATACCACACCCTTACTACTCGAGCTACTCAACTGTACTTTCCCCTCGGTACCAATTAAGTAAAATGAATCACAAACATCTCCCTCATTATACAACACCTCACCCTTCTCAACATTACGTGCATGCATCGCATCTGCTAATTTCTTTAAATATTCCACATCCAACTCAGTTAAACAATCAACTTTCTGTAATGCCTCCCTTAATCGTACATCACGTCTCATTGTCCGTACAGCCAATATTTGACGAAATGTTGATTTATGTATCCTCCAGAATGAACATGCCGAGCCATCTTGACAATCTACCTCTGTTTCACCCATGTCTCCACTACTTACACAATCAGCCGGTGGTGGACAATCATATAATAAACATAATTCACCAAAACTCTGTCCTGGTTTATTTGCCATACCAATACATTTCCCTGAACCCATTTTACCCTTGGAACTACTTGGTTTATAATCACTGAAGTATCGTACACTACCCTCTTTTAAGATATAAAAATGATCACCAGTCTCATTGTGATTTAATATCACTTCTCCCGTATATTTAACACTGTAATGTTCAAATGCATCAACAATTTGTTTCATCTCCATCTTACGTATATTATCATCATCTGATAACGCATTGGCAAAAACAAAGTTACGTTGTAAACTTAATGATATGAATGTTTCTTCCTTATCACTTTTAGGATAGATGGGTGGTTGATACGTGATATCAAATTCTTCTAATGGGGATGAATGGATGTTACATAATACATTATTGGATACTGAAGATGTACTTGGTCTTTCGTATTGTGGTTTTTCGGGAGGTGATTTCTTGAGGGATGGATCACCGATACCAGCAGAGTCTTCATTAATAGCACCCATACCCTTATTAGAAGGGATGGTATTACCAGCCTTCATGTGTAGTTCCTTCATTTGTTCCGATATTTTATCAATAGATATAGTTTGACGTCGATGTCCTAGGAAGATTTCCTGTTTGGGTTCTGTATTGAATCCATCTTCGTCTAATGCCGAGGAGGTGGAGGTTGTGGATGATGACATACTTGATGTGGATGGTTCAGAGGATGATCCGCCAGTGTATAGACGTTCAGGTGGTTTAGTTGGGAAGGAATCTTGACGTTTGGTTGCCTTTTTACCATTGGATGATGCAGGGGCCATTGCCGCGGCATCATCGTCGGATTTAGACTTTTTACGTCCTAATTTTGGTAGACGTTTCATTGTTTACGTTGCTGATAGTAGATAGATATAGAGGTTTCAAGGTGAGAGCTATATGGGATAATATTTAATAGTGATCACAAGATGTGCACAAAAAAAATGCAAATGACCCGCGATATATTGCAATACACATATATTTCAAATACATCAACAACAATGTAATATCGAGCAAAATATACTACCACTACCTATTTAGAAATGGGTATATATTCATATACATCAAATACAAGGGCTAGAGGCCGAGATGTCTTCTCTTCACAAGCAAGCAATCATATCAGCCTCCAAATTAAATGACTCTAAATGCATTGCAAAAACTCGACTCTATGGTATTATCGCCGCCGCCCAATAATAATAATAATAAACACCACAACCACCATATAAACCTAACACTGGATAAACATGCTCACCTTATTGATATGTTGCTGTCCTAATAAGCACAGTGATGATAGTTGGACTGAATGAGGATTGAGGAGGCTGATCTTTAGACTTGAGTTTTGGTTATAACTTAAACTGATCTGATCACAACTCGTGTTAGCGATAAAATAAAACCCGTAATAGACCCACAACCTTCCTATTTATTGCCCACTGTTGTGACAACGAGGCATGGTACTTCTAAGATACCATACCGGCTTAGTAAAATACGACATGAGCGATAATTTGGGCCATCAACTTTCCCTCCACTCGTGCGTTGGGTCCTCCTAATCACTCATCATCTAGCCCATAGTATGCACCTAGTAACATCGTAGTACTTTGCAATATTCATAGTTGAGCTCATAAATTATATTATCCAGCAAATCTAAAAATCAATATCGTAAGTATCTCTTCTTCTCGATTTGCAATTGCAATCTCCCCTACTACCACAACTACAACTCTAACTCCTCTATTCCATCTTTTCTATCGACCTTCTCTCCAATGCAATAAACTAACAAACTACATCGATTGTCAATATATCATCGACCTTCGACGATCAACAACCAACAATAGATACATATCGTACACCGACGTATATCATTATCATATCATATCCTATCACTATCATTATCATCAGATATCTATCATCCAATATCCTATCTCCTCCAATAATACATCAACAATATGAAGTTTGCCTCCGTACTTGCCGCATTAACCATTGCAAATGCAAATGGTCAGAAACGTCATCATGCCATCCGTCGTGTTCAAGAAGACCAGTCTATGTCTATGATGCTTGATCCTAACAAGGGTACTAAGGATACTGGTCGTTCTACTACTACTCGTAAGACTAGTACTAGTAATGATGAAGGATGTGACTTTAGTGATTTCACTGGAGATTGGGCACCCGCTGGACCCATTTGTGAACTTAGTTACAAGCCAGAAGTGACTGTTCCCTTTCAAAGACCAGACTTTGTAAACGGTACAGAGATTCCTGCCATCCCTGCTGAGTTTGAATTTGGTTTTTCTAAAGTATGTAATGAAAACCAATTTATTAGTTTGATTGCCGAAGAGGATGGTACAGTACAAGGTACCTACATTACTCCAGATTTGTTTGATCAAGAATTTGGTGTTACCGTCTTTGATGCAAGAAGAAATCAAGGTCTACATATTGCATCCTTGATTGGGTATTGGAACGACAAGAATGGCAAGTGTAGCTTCTCTGTTGTAGATACTGAAAGCAGTTTGAAAATCGAGGGATATATCAATGATGATGATGAGTTGCATGTTGAGGCAACTGCTCCAGGGAGTTGTAAGGAGTGTCTTGCTCCAACAGAAGTTGACTTTTCTCGTGATCCACCAACCTATGGACTACCAACTGGTCCATTCCCCACCACCTTCCAAGGAACGTTCACCAAGAAGGATGAAGTCTGTATGGATACAGATATTCCCGAGAATGAAGAATGCCGCTTCGGTCCTCAGGGCTCCAATTGTCTTCTTTCGTGCTGTGTTGAAAGCAAGGGTGGCAGCCTAAATCCCGAAGCCGAACAAGAATGTGTAGATGAAATACTTGAGCCCACTTTTGTTCAATATAAGGAAGGGTGTGAGTGTATCGATACAGTTAACTTTGGCTGTGCAGCCGAGACCTTCTTTTTCCCACTCCGCGCCGAGGATTTCTTAAATATCACGCATACAGACATTGACTTTGACTCACCAATCTGTGGCGAGATTACAGACGCTGATATTGACAGCTTCAAGTTCACCAGTGCTGGTGGGATTGTTTCATTTGAAATTGACTCGTCCATTCCAAGCATTAGTTTAGGTTATGCATTGAATAGGATTACTGGTGGCTGTCAGGGTCGTGCATCCCTTGACGACTTCCCACCTCAAGGGCAATCTGATCTAAGGAAGGATATTCCGATTCAAGTGTCATATGATTTACCCCCAGGTGAATATGCTTTTTCAATTGTATCATTGGGAAACAATATTGACTGTGATTCACCTGCCAAGTATAGGATTGAACTCATTGATGAGGAAATTGAGGGAGTTGATGTTATTACCATTGAAGAAGAAGTTTTCTTTGTCTGCCCTGAAGATGCCGATCGGGAAAAAGAAGGTTGTGTATCTAGTCCTGAAGATGATATCAATGCTGGTTGCTTCTTGGATACCCCAGTATATGAAGATTATACTGTTGGCAACACAGTGTGCGGTTCGTCGTCTTCTTACTCTGCCGAGTCTTGCCCTGCTGGGGGCGATGGTGGAGCCCCAGAAGGTCTTTGTTCTGATCGTGATTCGTACAAATTTACCGTGGATGAAACTGGTTCGTATGAGGTGGAAGTTGCAGCTGATAAGGTTGTTTTCGAAGGACCTGCTGTTTTTCCGATCATCAAACGTGGAAATACTTCTATCTTTGGTTGTGAAGAGATTGAGGATGTTGAGCCAGAATCGTTAGACTTAGAAACTTTCACACTAGTGTTCTCCTTTGAAACGGGTGTGGAATATGTCATTGATGTAGAAGGATTCCCTATTGGATTCGACTGTGGTAGCGGAGGGATAAACTATTCGTTCAAGATTAGTGGCCCCCTTGCTTCAAGCCTTGAGCTTCCCGTCTCTTCTTCGCCTAGTACTACCAGCTCCCTCAAGAAGAAGAACAGCTACATGGCAAAGCTAGCCAATGGTGGTTGGCAGTGGTAATGATTGATTGTGAAATATATGATTGTTTAGATAAGTTGAGAATGTATGAAATCGATGTAGAAGCGGGCAATGTTTGATGTATGATACGTTTGTTTTAATCAGTGAAAGCCTGATAGCAAGGAAAAGATAAAAAGTCCCTAGCAAGTAGATATAATGAGTAATAGATGAAAAGTTGTACAGAACTTAAGCTTATACCCCGTTTGAGTTGTCTCTTAAGTAAGAATAGCTTCCGATTATCAAGGTATACTTTAACTAGGTCTAACATTATCAAAACTACTACCCTCACACAACTACATATACCTCAACATTATACACGAACACACATCATATACACAAAAGCTAAACTCCCTAACTGCCCCCTCCTCAACCCCTACTGATGAGTATGAGTAGGTGCTTGTTGTGTTGCAACACCTAAACTAAGACCCATCAAGTTGTCACAAAACTTTGTCAATTGTTCAACATTACCCCCCTCCGATGACTTGCTATTCATCAAATCAGCCTTGAGCTGTGCAGCAATATGAACAACATCATTCAATGCATCCGTGATGATATCATTACGATTCGTTAAGTCTACTACACGATTCTCAAGCTCACGAACTCTTGCCACATCCACACCTCCCATATGTCCAGTGCCTAACCTCTCCTGCTCAGCCTTGAATCGGTCCAATACTTCAATGATAGGGTCCATATTCACTCCATTCTTAGGCTGGCATGCCTCATCATGGGGGGTTAAGCCGAATGCCGTACGGGCATGGATTGACTCAGGATGTGCATCAAGTAATGCCAAGACGGCAGCGGGGGAACACGATCCTGATTGGCAGGCATGATGGACGGGTAGCTTCTCTTGATCATCCTTGGCGGCAGCACCACGAGCATACACTTGCAATAAGATGGTCAATGCATGCTTCGTAATACCCTTCTTACATGCCAAGTGCAATGGAAGACGACCATTATTATCCTTACTCTGAGCTGCCTTGGGTCCTAACCTAACAAGACTTTCAATAACAGCATCCGGAGCGGCTTTGGAACATGCATGATGTAATGGCATACGACCATCATTATCCTTGGCCAAGGCAGCCTTGACATGTGCCCCAAGTAACTGCGTAACGACTTGTTCCGGTGCACCCTTCAAACACGCATAATGCAATGGCATACGACCATCATCATCCTTCTTCTGACTTGCCTTGGGATCAGCCTCGATTAATGCCTCAATACTTGCCATTGGTGCGGCGTAGAAACATGCACAATGCAATGGCAACCAACCATCCTGATCGGCACGTGTCACACCGGTAGGAAACGCTTGGATCAACAATCGTATAATATGTGGTGGAGGACCAAGGACACATGCCTTATGTAACGGTAGGAAACGTAAGTTACCATTAAATCCCTTGGTAACGATCCATGTACTTGCCTCATCGGGGAAGAGATTTAACCGTGTCGACACGCCATCCCAATCCTTCTTCAAGATTAGACGGAAGAGGATTGTACGATTTTCATAATCCACCTCACGTTCACCAACGAGTGCACGTCCCTTGGATGATCCTGATGCTACACTCCCTCCTCCTCCACTAACGGGTACAACTGCAGCTCCTCCACCACCAACTACACCCTGAGGCACGGCAGGACTAACAGATCGTAAACCAACACCCACCGGTGGTAAGTTACCATTCTCAACACCAATCCTAAATGCCTGCATAGCCTCAATAACAACATCCTTATTTTGACTATTCGACTTTTCAACTAAATTCAAGGGTGTGCGGCCTTTCTTATCTTTAACATTAATCGATGCTGGATTTGCATTTAACAAAGTCATTACTACACCTCGTGATGCACCATTACGACATGCCAAATGAATGGGTAACATACCCTGATCATCAATTAACGATGGACCATCGGGATATGCCACGATTAATGCCTCAATTAACGATAATGGTGCACGGAAGACACATGTGGCATGTAATGGTAGTAGTCTCCATCGTATTTGATTAGGATTGTTTGGTTCACGACGTGAGATCCAAGTTTGTACCTCGGACGGTGTGGTACGTGTACGTTCAATTGCTGATTCCCAATGCTTATTCTCAATAAAGGTGTAGAGCTGTGTTGGTCCTAGGTCGTAATCTGTTTCGGGTTGATCTTGGTATGTATTCTTAACGACTGGTTGCTTGTTATTGTTTGAGGATGATGGAGCATCATTACGACTATCATCACGGAAGGATGATGCGGCAGTGGTTACAATTGATGCATTTGATTTTAATTGTTTAGAATTAGTTGTTGCAATTACGCCACCTAAGTTATCTTTACTTCCACCAATCTTCTTTGATAATTTGTTGAACATTGTCATGATGATATATTTGTTTCTTATTCTGATAGATTCTTCTTCTTTGTGCTTTAGCACGGCTCTGCCTTTGCAATTCTTGTTCAACAAGGCAAGGGATATTGTCAGCACTCTCAATTGGAGTATCGTTTAGATTACTCTCCTATTGCAATGAATATATTGATTGCTTAGAGGGTGGTATGAAGTTTAGTTTGCCACTTCATACCATACTATCGCCATCAAGTCTTGGAGGCCGGTCCTATGAAAAGACGTCTAGTAGAACTAACCTTACTGGCCTTTAATACAGAGTTTGGACACCGTACAATCCAATTTCATGATAGTACGATAGGAAAGATACGAAGATACCCACTTTTTATAATTGGATTTTGGGGGGAGAGCCGATCCGAGAGTAAGATCATGGCGACCACTACTATCGTAGCTGAAGCGTTGCCGCCCTTAAACTGCTCCTCTATACAACTACGTGATAGCCATATAAATATTGTTATATGGTTCGGGCATAAAGTAGCCATAGTGGTGTAGATGTAGCAAGATAACACAAACACAAAAAAATCTTTTGTGTTCTCTATGCACAATTGCAATAATGATTATAAAACAGAGGATATCCCAACAATATAATATGGTTATCATCATTGTCCCATTGTATTCACATTGACATTAGAGATGAGAATTTAAATCGGAAATATCGGATGTCTGGTCAACCATTGCGAGCAGAGCACTCACCTACTCATATAAATATCAATGCAAGATCAAGATAGAGCCTCTCGTGTCAAATGGAATTAGTGGAGTAGAACAGAAGATCGATCAACAACTCCACGACATATAGCATTCTGGGATTCAAATTGTCCAACAAGATGATTATAAAATGCTCAGGCCTCTCTTGCTAAAGTACATCACTACATAATCATTGCAAATCAATATCGAATACAAATTACTATACAATTTAAATATAAACCATGTCACCTCCTTATCAACTATATCCACGAGAACAATATAATCGTCAACAACATGAACAACAGCAACAGATTATGAAATGGGGTAGCGGCTGGACGACGTCATCCTCGTCCCGTCCTCCACCTCCTACTCCTCAATTTCGTTTTATCAGCCGTGAAGGATTCACGACACCACCTCCTCCACAGTCATTAGTGTATCATTACCCATTCTATCGTCATCAACAACAAAGGGGATCGATAGTATGCAGTCCATCTCCACAGATTGAACAACGATCTTCTGCATTCCCATCATCAGTCTATCCTCATCAACAGTCTCAACAACAACAACAACAACAACAACAACCTCCTCCTCTTGTTAACAATAACATGAAGAAGAAGAAGAAGGTTACATTCAAGGAGACATGTACAGTACGAACACACAGAAATAACACACCATTAACACCAACAGAGAAATCAAAGTTACATTATTCTCGACAGGAATTAAGAACTATGACATTGGAAGCACATGCCATCTGTATCTTATCTCAGGAGTTACCACAACGATTAAATGAGGGGACACTCTTAACTAAGAAGGATCGTCGTAGATCGGGTACATTCTATAGTACTAATACCAGCGCCACCTCCAATACATCAGCAACAACAACTGGGCCTAAAGTAAAACGTCGTGGATCATGGCTAGGATTGAATGAAGATCAGGATACTACTACTACCGCTACCTCTGCTACTTCTTCTTCCTCAAACAACAATGGCAGCAGCAGCATCATGTTAGACTCCATCCGTGGCCTCGAGTTAATACTATACACCAAACGTAAACAAAATAAGATATTAGCAAACCGATCATTACTGAAATATCAACAGTTGTTACAATCGAAAGATTATTTAACTACAGAACGGAAAGTACAGGCATTAGCCGTGGCAAGTGTGAAGTTAACAACATGGTCAAGGTTAGTTGCATTAGAAACTGCACGGTTGGATGCCTTACGGGCATATGATTCTGATTACTTAATACCCATTGAACCGTTAGAAGGTGAAGATACTATCATGCCTTTTCCGTATTATAAGAAGGTGGAGGATAGGGTTAGTGAGAAGTACCAGGCTGAGCAGGAACATCGTCGACAGAATATGAAACGAAGACGTCGGGAATCTTATACTAGACGTGTCACATTTGATAGACCTCCCCAAGGTTATGATGGGTTTGACAATGGGAAGAGGAGGAAGACATAGTCTGATTGAGATTTGAGATTAAACACTATATGTAGTATAGAACTTCGATTGATATATGCGTCTATACTTTCTTATACTAATATTAGATATACATGTGTAGATAAAACATACATAGTTCGAAGTCGTTTCTCTAAACAAGTTTTCTTTATTACAGTAGAAATAGGATGTTACTAATCTTTGTCAATACACTTTCATCACTCTATTTCCTTATTCTTTCTCTTTACACGATTTCATTATCACACATATCTCATACCTAAAGCTCATGAATACCAAGCTAGCAACAATTAGTTCTCCTCCTCAGGGCACAATTGCCTTCTGGATCAAATGCATCTAACCTGAAACCAATTCCTTCAAATACTTCAACTCCATCAATAGGTCCTTCACTGACCGAGAGAGTATACTCAGCTTTATTCCCTGAGTCACACTCGAAGCCTCCCCCAAACAATAAGACCTTAACTTCATACTGACCTGGAGGTAACTTGTATGACCTCTTCACTTCAAAGGGCCCCTCCAATGTAGAAGGATCAAAACTTGGATCAAAAAGCCGAAAGTCAGTTTGGAAGTTTATATCAGCAGGGGCATCATCAGTACCATCACAGGTTGTAATGTCAAAGCCAGTTAAATCACGAAAATTAAACTGAAAGACTGGAAAGGTAGTAGTAAGTTCAAATGAAACAGTTACCATTCCATCTTCGTCAGTACTAGAGCTGCTATCATCGGGGATCTCTAGCAAGAAGTTGTCTTGGTCCCCCTCGAGCCCAGAAGGAATGGAGGATGATGTGCCACAAACTGTTTGACCAACAGCAATGGGAGAGTTGTATCCTAAATTAACACCTTCCAAAAGACAGCCAAGGTTAATATCTGTGGCACACAACTTCTTGCACCTGTTATCAGCTAAGAATGGAAATGCATCGCGCGCGCTTTCACAATCACCACCCGAGAACTCTTCACAGCATTGCAATGCACAATCACCAAAGGAAATAGTTTGGCATACTTCACTCTCTTGAATACAAGTGTCATCAGATGATGAAGAAGAAGAGCCACTTTGAAATGGAGATTCCATCTTCCTCAAACTTGTATGTTCGGCAGCTGCACATAAGATAGGTGAGATAGAGAGAGGGAGGAAGAGAACGAGACGAGAGATATTGTGAGTTAGAATGATACCAAACCGATATACTATTGCAACACAACATTGCAATTGACACAGCAGTCGAAAAATAAGATGCTCCTTTGTCTGAGTGGTACTGTAGTGAGTGGTGTCTATGAACAATAAGGCTAGCTATTCTTGATTGGGCTTAGATGCATGCTTAAAAAACTTGAGGACGTAGATAAGTCTAGAGTATTCTTCTTCTCCTCACCAAGCCGAAATGACCGGCGTTTCTATCAAAACTTGACCTCGATGGTCGATGTTAGAGGATCACTGTTTATTCATATATCTCCTTCACATGATCACCAAGCCGAGATTACCATTGTCTAGGATTGATCTGTATAACCAGCTCACCTTCCTTCATGCCTCTACCAACAAATGTCTTACAACTTAATCTCATTCTACTTACATTCTTAGTTTCTTGTATAATCTTCTTTTCATTCACTTTTGGTTCACTTAGCAATTCCTTTCCACGAATTACAGACACGGCACATGTACGACACATTGCCGATCCACCGCAATTACCACTACCGGTGGATTTACCATCATATCGTTGTGCTAATGGATCATTTAATGCAATATTACGTTGTAGCATTGCCAATCGTAGATTCTCTCCTGGTTGTAAGTTGATAATTTCAGTCGACTTGTCTTCCCATGGTGGATATTGTACTTGACATTTAATAATTGGACGGCGTCTTAACCGTTTGATTGTTAGTATAACCGATGATTCTTGTATATCTCTATTATTGCTGTTTGAATTGAGTGTAGATAACATATCAACTAATGCCTCGACAGTAGAATCATATCCCAAACATTCAGTTTGTATACTGGTAACATCTTCTATTGATTGACGTTTAATAACAAGTTCAGCTTTTGATATTGAATCACCATACATTAGTTGTTCAACATCTTCTCCTACTTGTTTACTTTGTTTCATTGATAAGTCGATATTACCACCATTTACCAATCCAGTAATAATCGTTATACCCAATCCGTCATCTCTTCCACCTTGTACTTCTAATAATTCAATACCCAATCCTACTGGAGTATCATCTAAATTTGGTATATTAATATTAACTTTGAATGTATCAACATAGTGTTCTATATCATTCTTGGGTACTAGTTGTACGTCAATAGTTTGCTTCCCTAATATCTCTTGGTTACCAATTTCACTTGATTTGGACATTAGTTTTGATGCTTGTTTTGTTATTATTTGTGCACTCCAACCATCTGTTAGTTCCGAGGGTGGTAAGTTATATTGTTGAAGTGTCGATGGTGATATTGGACCAAGTAGGTTACGAATATTTGCTGGCTGTTCGTATAATCTAGTGCTTTGCTGATGAGGTGTTGTTGTAGTTATAGTCGAGAAAGATCGCACAACATCATTCAAGTTCAAGGCAAAGATGATGATGATTTGCAATACTGTGTATATAGCAAATGTTATTCGTCGACGACGACGAACCATTGTATATATATTCAACCCTCTCTTATATAAACTGGGTTGGCTCGGCTCAGTAGCGTATGTAAGGAATAGCATCAAATAGCAGATTGCCGTCATTTTTTTTTGCTATTGAAGGATACCATACCAAAAAAGATATTACTTAGTATTACGGTATCTTTCTAAACAATGACAGGTCAGTGCCAAGCTCATGATTGTTGATGTAGTAGATATTGCAACGAATAACCGACAACAACATCATATACTCGGATCATTACATTCTCTTAGACTCCCTTAACGATCTTGTCGCCGGTCTATCTATCCAGCAATCCATACATCACAAAAAAATACATATCACAGCAACTCCAATTGCTTATCTTCTTTGCAATCTACCTTATCATATCAATCTAGAGGTACATCATCATAATGACAAGCCCTAAGAATCAATCACCACTGTTTGAGGGACTAAGCTTAGAAGAACCATCTATATTATCTATATCATTTGAATCCGACCCAAGTGCTTCATTGGGTGTTAAGTTATGCAATCATGATAATGGTATGTTCTTATATATTATTCTTTGTTGTTTATATATCTACTTTGTGTTTCTGTGTACCTAATACATACCAACTCTCATCTCACATATCACATTTCTATATATACAACAAACAAAACAAAGGATTGACAAATGAAATGTTTCTGCCAGGATATGCATCAGTGGGTGGTATGCTTGATGGACAAACCCTAGCAAAGTCCGCCGGAGTTAAAGTAGGAGATTACATAGTTGCCATTAACGGAGAAGGATATAGAAGATTTCCTCCTGACTTTGAAGATGATGAATTAAAGAATGTCACAGAGGGACTTGATATGATTAATTTGGATAGTCCTACTAAAGAAGGAAAGAGTGGGGATGAGGATGAAGACGAGAAAGAGAAAAGAGAGCTCAAAGGACGAGTCATCTCTACCAAACAAGGAGAGGCATACACACAATTATTATCCAAAATACGTGAAATTAAAACACTCCAATCAAAATCTAATCCACTTGTAATATCAATGGAAAGATATATGTGGGATAGTCGTGTACATTCATGGAGTCGATTCCTATCAGCACGGAATGGTAATGTACCGGAGGCAATGCAAATGATACAGGCACATGAGGCGTGGCGGAATACGTTCTTCCCAATCGATTTGACAGATGCTAGTTTACAAAAGTTATTGAGGGTACATGCTGTAAGTGAAATCGATGTAGCTAATCATATTGTTGATGGAGATGGAGATGTAGTAGATTCAACGAAAAAGGCACCGGTGGTATATATTGACTTTAGTAAATTACAAGAAATGGGAGCAGAATCAGAGTCGATACAAACTGATGTAGTCAAGGCATTTGTTGTTTATACTGAAACATTATTATCGAAACAACCTGATCCTCGATCACCGAAGACATCCCAATTTGTGGATTTGTCGGGAGTTAGTATTAAGCAGGGATTACAGCCGGGTGTACTTAAGAAGTTATATGCAACATTTGAACCAAATTATCCCGAAACACTTGAGAAGATGGTATTGTATCCTGTTCCGAGGATGATGGTTAAGGTTGTTAATGCAATGTTAAGGTGAGTATATTTTGTTGCAAATGTCAGTCTACTCGTTTGACCTTTGTCTATTAACCATTCACTGCTCACATCATGTGTCACGTCATTCAAAGTTTTGTTAACGAACACACAAGAAAGAAGTTTATAATTACGGATGATTTAGTATTGGTATGTAAGGAGTTGGGTTGGAACTTGAAAGAGATTGAAACATGCGGTAGTGTTAATGGGTATATGAAGAAGCATTTGAAGCATGGTCTATCGTTTGTGTTTGACTGAAAGATAAGAGAGGTCTAGATGTTTCAGAGGTTGGAGCTGACGGGGTACGATTGTCTTCTCTGACAAGTGCATTATATGTATTATTAGTAAAGGTCATAACTTAAAGCACTGGTGAATCATACACAATTATGCATATCTAACTAAAAGTTTAGCTTTCATACCCAGTCAACCCGATGCCCAATCTCTGATCTCATTAACTATTTCTTCACCTTGGTACAAGATTTCTTGTGCTTCTTGAAGTGAGCACGCTGGCAAGCTCTGTTGCAGTATACTACTAATCCACAGCCACACTTCTTGTGTTCACCACATACAGACTCTTGTTTGTTGCAGCATGCACAGAAAAGAAGTCGATAATTCTCCTTAACCTTTTCTTCCTTTGCAAGGTCGGCTTCAGTCAAACCGAACGAGAGCAGTCCCTTCCTATGCTGCTCATCACTAGCTTTGTGCTCAGGGTGTTTATCCATCATCTCTTTGGTAAATGTAAGCTGTTCAAGAAGATCCTCATCAGCCACTTCATTGATATTTATACTGACATTTTTATACCCCCGTTTTTCCATTGCTACTTTGTGCATGATCCACGTGTTGAGATAGATTTGGTCAGCATTGAATTGATCAATCCCCGATCCTAAGTTATACTTTGACTCATGATTTACCAGCTTCTTCAGCAGATGAACCGACTCAATATCAACTACACCCATATCCCTTTTCATCTCCATGTGGAGCATGTTTATACGATGATCAGTTTTGTCATAAGCACGCTTGTGCCCCTCGTCTACACCAGGTGCCTCGACCAGTTGTTTGAGAATATGCATTACCTTGTCTAGCATTTCTGATACTAAACCGAATTCCTCCCAACTTTTCCTTCCAGAGTAAACCCTTGATAATTCTTCAAGTACCAATGACGTTTGCCCAGTATGCTCTACATTCATCGGGTGGGCAAAGAACTCTAGCCATTCCTTTTCATTTGATACTAACTCATCATATAACTCTTTGTACTTTGCCTCACCGAACATACTTTTCTCTTCTGAATAACTCATCAACGTATTCATAGCCTCTCCTATAAGATGAAACTTTGACGGCACACCATCAGGAACCTCATCACCACTAACAATTCCAGCACTAGTAGAATGCATAGTAACTACATTTAGCTTTCCCTTCCTAGTAGAGGAAAAGCAGAAGTTTAAGGAGAGAGGTTAGTACTTTTTGAACATATCATATGTCACAAGCAACCATTGTTCTCTCATACCTAATAGCTTTGGCCAAACCCGCTTCACCATCCTTATTCATACTAGATATAACTGTGCAAATCATCTTATGTTCAGAATAATGATCCCGTTGACATTCTTTGCTACAATATTTTGCATGATGACATCGGCTGCAATTCATCAATTTTACCTCAGTTGCATTGCAGTTATCACACTTTTCATTTTCATTTGTAGATGCCATTGTTTGTATAATACTATGTAGTACCGGTTGTAATAATGAGATGTGGAACTACTCAATGTGAGAATGAGAATGTAAATTAAGAGTCCAATAGTTGATACAAAGTCATGCACCGATATACACATCAATCCTCACACATCAATATGCACACCACGCCACGCTGCCAGTGCACGCCTACCGAACCTCAAAATACATTAAGAATTCTCACATTGAACGTTAAATATAATGAACAACATCCATTCCACGCAACAACATAATATCACAAAATATATCATTAACTAAAACCAAAAAAGATCTCGAAAGCACTGTCGAAAGATAATAATGATATTAACATATGCAGCGCCACCGCCTAAAACCCCTCATCTTATGACATACCACAATGTCACTTACTAATAATACTCCACTTAGTCTAGGTATCAACAAGCAGCTTACTCCAATCAAATGTCAAATAGAGCAAAAAGTAGCAGTATCACTTCTTCAAACCACAAAACCTCGACTCTCATAAAGAGTACAAAAAAGATACCAATTTGTAACGCTACGAACTGTCCCCGCCCCTACTACGTATTACTTATCAGATATTTACTACATGATCAAGTTAGTCCATTATGATCTTAATTCGTTTATTTGTCTGTTTATTTGCCAAATAATACTTCCAATCTACTTCTTTCCCTTTAATAATAACTCCTTTGCCTCATTAATCTTCCCAGCAATGAATGTACTTCCCCCAGTATCTGGATGGTTCAGTATTAACAGTTTTCTATGTGCCTCCTTAATACGTTTGGCAGCACTTGACTCTCTTACCCCGAGAATTAAAGCTGCCTCCTTCCGTGTCATCTAATTGAGTTGTCAATTCATACATATAAGTGGTTAGTATTTGTTTTGATGAGATAGAGTGTAAACGCCATATCACATGCACAATGTAGAGCTATGCCGCAAAGCTATATGGTTGTACATTCATAACTTGGCTTTATGTAATCCAATGCCCATCAAAAACAGCTTTTCTCAATAATTCACACTCTGATATATGCTTACTTACCTTATCTTCAAACCCACCCTCATAATACTTAGATCCAACAGACATATCAAAGAATTTTGAAAATATATTCTCTCGTTTACCATCATCTTCCTCTTTAGACTTTGTTGATTGTTCACTACTACTACTGTCCTGTGATTTATTTACAGTTTCTTCTTCTTCTTCTTTAAATGCATCTGGATTTGCTTTTCGAAACTCTTCTAGTTCTTTCTCTTCAGCTTCTCGTGCTGCTTGCCATTCTTTGTATCCCTCGACTGCATATTGACTATTGTATATATATAATAAGTTAGTTAGTATATGATATGTTCAACACATATACACAACGACAACATACAAATATATAAAAACTCACCCAGCTTTTGCAGTGGCCGCTAAAGCACCCAAACCCATTACTACCGCAACACCTGATCGTTCATTTCTTGATGTTATATGATATTGCCGACGTATTATATCATTATTATTGTTATATATAGTAGGTTGTATTGCAATTTGGTAATTTGCACGACAGTGTTTGTAATTTTGTTCATCATTATTTTGTGTTATGCCGGGAAATACTTGACTATTATTTAATATGGACGAGAAACATCTCGATCTGTTATTATTATGATCATTGTAAACTATTCTCTGTCTAGCTAGAGCAAAGCATTTGCGAGAGGTGCGGCTTGTAGTGTTCATCATGTTAGTTTGTGTGGTCGGTATGTATTTTGAAGAGTGAAGTGTGAAGTGAAACTCTCATAACTGTATCTTGCACACTTGCACGAGTTACTCGCTGAATGAAGAGTGAAGAGGGAACCTAATACGGATGTTCACGAAGAGTACGGATTATTGGCATACGAAAGCTAGAATCGCTAAACTTTTGCCGGTATCCTCAAAATATCCAACCACCCCAACGCACCCAACCAACCCCAACGCTAGTATGAACTTGCGAGAGCACATAATATAAACACCCAACACTGATTATCATACCAAATACCTATCATATCATCATCATGAAGTATACTACTACAGTCTTAGCACTTGCCGTCGTCACCGCTAAATCGGTAGATGGCCAACGCCGCAACTTCCAGACTGTTAAAGGTCAGATGCGTCGTCGTGAATTGCAAGGGTCCATGTCTATGCTCACAGAATATAAGGGAACTGGAACTACTACTACCTCTTCTAGTTCTGACGAGACTGAATCATGTGCCGATATCCTCACTGGTTCATGGGCTGCACTTAAAGGACCTATTTGCAGTTTGTTTAGAATCACCGACGGAACAATCAAGAAAGATTGCTCTGGTAACCAAGCATTCACATTCGATGTCGATTCTGAGACTGATACTCTTCAAATGACATCCATCTTTGACAGTAATGGCGGCATTACGGAAGAATTATTGATTGGCTTCATTAACGACAAAGATGATACATGTAGCTTTAAGGCTGCATCTACTGAAACCGCAGCTACAATTGAGGGGAGTGTCGGTGAAGATGGTGTGTTGCATGTTGAACTAACCAAGCCAGGAGGAGTAGAAAATGATAGTGCAGGTGCCTTCCAGGGCTTGTTCACCAAGATTCCCGAAGAATTGTTACCTAACCCTGAACCCTTCTGCTTTGCCGATGGTGAAGAGTGCCGTACTGATGAACCTGATACAGTCAATGGAGGTTGCAACTACGAGCCACGAGAGTTTGGAAGTATCGAGCCTGGGGAACCGGTATGTGGTACAATTTCCACTTATGTTGTTAAGGAGGGTAGAAAGAAGAGGAACTTCCGAGACCTTGACTGGTTCAAGATTGATTGGGTAGGCGGCAATCTTACTGCCACACTCAAGGCCGAGTTCCCCCTCGGAGAGATCTTTTTGGAGACTTCCAATACATCAAGTACAGGTGGTTTTGAATGTGAGAGCCGAAGTATTATTGGGTTTGAGATTGCTAATAAGACAGATTCTTCTACCGATATCACATTGAACAAAGATAACCTAGAAGCAGGTACATATGTGTTGATTGTATCAGAGGCTGAGTTTGGGGACTTTGATGAATGTGGTAGTGATAAAGGAAACGCTTACTCTTTCACATATGGGCCCACAAGGCCTTTTGTGGGTGACGGTGCAATTTGGGCTACGTCGAGTTCTGCTGGATATGAAGGTTCCTTGGTGGATGTGGATGATTCTGTAGAGGGCCCTACCACTTGGGACGACGAGGACGAGTAAGTCGGTGAAGAAATAAAGTATTATGTGTAGAAAACGAGATGGGAAGAGGAAGTGCAGAAGTATAAGTTTGTTTTTGAATGTTAGTTTAGATTAAAAAACGGTTTTAGACACCATTTGCCCAGGCAACTACTGATGTAGTATCTACTTTGTTCGTCTCTTCTTACTCACTACCTCCTCCTCCTCTTCTTCTTCACCACTAGACTCTGATTCAGTCTCGTCCTCTCCTGAACTACTGTCACTGCTACTGCCGCCGCTGCTACTACTCTTACTCTCTTCCTTCTTTGCAACTTGACCATTATCAACCTCCCCTTCTTCATCATCATCGTCCGAATTGACATAATCTTCAACTTCATCCTCAACCTCCAAATCATTCATACCTCCATTCTCCTCTTCTTCAATCTCATCCTCTTCTTCATTACCAACATTCCAACTTTCATCATCACAAACCAACATACAATTCAATCGTTGTTTCAAATAGATGCAATCAATCATCTTATGTCTATTTACATCATATGTCCAAAGCTTACGATCTAATCCGACACATGATATTATAGGTAATGTCGGATGGATATATAATTGTTTAATTGACCCACCCGGGCCGACTAGTCGTCCTAATCCAATCTCTTCCTTGGCCTTGTGTTTCGATGAAGTGTTATTGTATCGATTACGATGGGATGGTTTACCTGAATGCATCTTACGCATATCGAGTAAGTGTACATCACCTATCGTGTCTCCGACTGCTATTGTATTACCATTGTTGTTGTTTAGTTGACATATAGATGTTATACGATGTGATAGTAGTTCATCGGGTGTGTATAATACCGGACGACGTGTCGATGTTCCGCCAGAAGAGGAGACTCGAATATCATAGATTTGAACTTGTTTGTAGGCACTTCCAGTTGCCAATAGATTACTTGGAATATTACCACTTGATATAGCCGATGTTGGAGTATGTAGGAATTGAATAGACGTTGTCCACATTGGTTGTTGTAATAAAGTTTGTGGATCGGGTGGTAGATTCTTAGCCTATATGATTTGGTTTTTTGATATGGAAGAACAAAGTGGTTCGAATAGTAAAAGTTTGTGAGATTCTGAAGCATATATGAACAGAAAGACAATCTAGATCTTGTGCACACACTCCTCATTCTCCTCATATCAAAACTTACCTTCCAAAGTAACTTTCCAGTTTCCAAATCTAATACTCTCACACCCCGTTCACGTCCACCCACTGCCAATTTACATTCTCCACCTGAACTACTATTATTATCAATTGCAATACTAGTTGCAATACTAACATTGGCATACCGTCCTCTAGTGTATGTTAATGTGTGTATTGAATTTGATTTGTTTTTAGATGAACTTGGTGTTGGCAATGAGTACTTGCTTGTGGTTGACCCAGGAGACGATGAAGAGGTGTCAATATTAAATGCATTAAAGGTAGATATAACACCATCTGATAATTTGTTTGTATTGATTAAGGAAATGGTACCGATTGAATCACATGTTGCCAATATTGGATTTGTTGTTGAAGTAGTAGAGGAAGAAGAAGAAGGAGAATAGTTGGATACCATTCCTATAGGTCGTATTGGCTGATTTGTATACCATCCTGTAGTCTTCTTTTCTTGACCCGACGCGTCCTTCTCCTCTTCTTGACTATTAGAACTATTTTGTTGTTGATCAGGCAAGATACCTTTAACTAATCCATCATACTTTTTATATCTAGCAGATGTAACATTAACTTCATCATCAT
>Ga0214481_100221_pt1 | contig 29969 bp, 22 predicted proteins | sample M1_20Mar14CPVII9_4_FD_165057 | JGI IMG/M metagenome (GOLD analysis project Ga0214481, IMG submission 165057) | Marine eukaryotic communities from Monterey Bay, California, United States - M1_20Mar14CPVII9sort6BwellG10 | ecosystem: Environmental > Aquatic > Marine > Unclassified | place: USA...
ATCGGAAGACAGTACAAATGCTTGGAAAACAGAGACTCTGCCTGTTCTGAGATACTTTTTGGAGATTGTAGCAGATGAATGTGAACTGTCACTTGCCGATAATACAATTTCAGATACTGGGAAATACAAGATTCAGCAAGGCGATGTTACCCCAGCTACGGTACTTATGATGTATTACCTTGCACTCGAAGCAATTGTTCGCCTTTCACCCTCGGTTGGTACTGGGCGGCAACGCTTTCATAGCTCTTTATTTTCATTGTGCTACTTTTGTTTGCGAAAGGCAAAGCAGTCTAAAGGTAGATGCTTTTTAATTGAGGATATTGGTAATAACCCAATTGAATTCTACAAGCTTGTTGAGCTTTTTATTCAAGTAGTGAAGCCTGCTGGTAGCTCGGAGATGCAAACTCTGTGTCTACCTGAGTATTTGATTAAAGTGCTGACCCAGTTGAAGCAAATGTTGGTAGGTATGATGTGGATGAGTGACGATCTAGACGGCAAGATCGAGTCAAGTTTCCTCGGCATGGTTAGTAAACTGAGAGAGGAAGATCCAACAGTCTGGCGATCGTGTGTTTATGGTTCTTATACTGACGAGAATTCAAAGCAAGTGGAGAGCAAAGATCATATGCTGGTGAGCTTTATGATAAGCAAGCTCGTCAATGATATCACTCATCGTGTTTCGGCACTGTGTCAACTGCTGTCGATATCATACCCTAGTATCACTACAAAGATGAGCATTGAGCTCTTCAAGAAGGTGCTTTGTGAACGAACAGATATATTCTATGATAGACATCCCGATCAATTAATGATGTGTTGCCTCTACGCTGTTTTATGTGCTCAGAGCAATACACATGCAAGGAAAGCAAGGCAAAATCCAGAGGTTAATTTTCAAAAGATTGCTGAGGCTTACATGAAAATGAACAGGGATGATTTCGGTTCGGAAATACCCTACACAATATTACATCGTATTAAGAACTGTTCAAAGCAAGATGATCAATTTGGTGATGTAATCTCTCTACACAATAATGTCTTCGTGCCGGCTGTTAAATCCTTCTGGGGAGTATTCAAGGATAAAGTTTTAGAAGCACAAACAAAGAAGCATGAGTCTCCTGTCCAAGCTAATGAAGACGAAGATTCCAAATCTAAAGAGATGGATGTGGAGACGAGCGATAGTCAGGAAAACGAACTTCCAGTCTCCGCTGAAGGTGAGAAGGAAGTTGAACAGGATTCAATAGCGAAGAATGTCGATCAACAAGGCCAGGTTATTTCGGAATCAAAAGATAATGATCAGCAAGAAGTGGAAGAGGTATTGGAAACCAAGGATTCTACTCAACTTGATGATGGCGATGTTGTTGTTGATGAAGAAGAAGAATCTAAGACGTTAAACAAACCAAGTGTTGAGGACGCTGCACCTACCAAAGGTGGTTTTACTTTACCAGACCAGTCCGACAGTTCATCCTCATCATCAGAAGAAGACGACGAGCACGAAGGAGAAACGGATGTAGTGGAAAAGAAGGCTGATATTTTTGCAGATGATGACATGGATGTAGATGATGATGATTTCAACAACAAACAACTGGATAACTATGCTACTAGCAAAGCACAGGACAACAGTGATGCAGACTCAGATGATACTATGGAGGATTTGATTGCGAGAGATAATATCAGAAGTCAAAATGAGGATGATGAAGACAAAGAACCACTAGCGTATCTATGATGTCAAGAAGTGGTCATACATGCTTAGATCCTATGTTATTCTATTAAGAGGTTATACCCACAAAAGTATTACTGACCAACACAGACTCCAATCTGATGGAGATCATCTTGACTCACAAGCTCAAAATCCTTTAACCTCTAAATGACCTCTATCAAAGAACTTCTCTACTCCATTGTTACTGCCAAAGGCTGGACGTGTCGGCTTCTGTTTCCATGCATATTGTCCAATCACAGTTGATGATGGTCTATGACTGCCGAGTCTTCGAATATCTGCTTTTGAATGCTTGGGTATATTGTAAAAACAGTCTTTAGAATGCTTGGGATCGTATGAGATGCTGTCAGACTTGTCATTGCCAAAGGTATTTGTATTTCTACCAATATCATACATGTATACCGGCATCTCTAAACTCTTGCCATCTCTATCCTTTGGTGGTTGAGGTTCACTCTTGGGTATCTTTTCCAGTACTGCTTTTTCTTTGGCCTCATCACGATGAGATTCCATTAGCAAGGCCTCTTGTTTCACAACGCTTCTATACCTCTCTGTGGTCTTCCAACATGTAAATTCGCCCGTCTTACTGGCATCTCTACTACCAAATCCGAGCTTTCTTTGATCAATCGGTTGAGTTTTACTGTATTTCTCACCCGTCTCGGTGTATGGCTCGGAGTTGTATCTCAGCTTGACAAAGAGTCCATTCTCAGCATTCTTGGGAAACTTTTGAGTTACAAACTGCTTCTCCTTCCACCTCGACGGTAATCTCTCGTTATTACCTCGGTATGGATCACCTATACTTGTGTATCCTTGAGGATAATTGGGGTTAATATTCTAATGATGTAAGAAACAGACAAAGTAGGTTAGTATTTGTTGGTAAGAGCAAACAATAGAAAGAAACTTAACTACTTTCCCAGACATTTGTTTTATGAACATCATACAGAACATCATATCACTCGATTCGCAACGTACCTTATGTATTGTCTTCGTGCTGTACATGTTGTGGATTTGTAGACACAAAAAGATGAAGAGATTGCAATGAAGACAATGCAATGAGTATCAGTATTTGTGTCTCTTCTCCTTCCAAGCCGTTGCAACTCATGTATGGTATTGTATTTGAGTTGAGTCGAAGGGGGTCATCATAACCAACTGTCAATCTGGGATTCAAATTTTTGAATTACTGCAATCAATCAATGTACCCACCATACCTTGATGCCCTATGTTTATTATTCCAAGCTTATTCTCTTTATTCTCTTCATTGTCTCTTGATCTCTAGTACTTCTGTCAAGCAATACACACAATCTCGACAAAACAACATCACAATGGATAGGGGAAGAAAGGCTCTACCCGTGCAGAATAAAGCATGTATGGCACGACATATACAACGATCTCAAGAGCGTCATCAACAAAAGCTTCGTAATATGAAAAGTAGTATTGATAACAAATGTCCTCGTGGTGGATCTCATCTCAAAACAAAAGCAAAGAAGAATGCTTTGATGGAAGAACGATTTTCCCAAATCGAAACTGAGAACAGACTCCTTCTTGAAAAGATGTCACATATAATGAGATTCAAGGGTGGTATCGATTGTACGAATGATAGTGCTAAATATTCTCATTCCTTGAGCAAAGAGAGACGGAAACGTGAACTCCAACGCATTACCAAAGATAATCAGAAGATTCTCCAAAGAATACAAGCTGCAAGACCGACATATAACCACAAGAGATGGGAAGAAGAAGCCCAGCGGAATGATGAAATCTTGCAAAATATATGTGAATTCAGACCTCAAAACTGTCGTCGTAGAACTCAAGAGCAAGAAGATGATGATTCAATCTTTGGAGGTTATCTCGACTTTTATGACAGTACCAACAGCATACCGGAGTAAATTGTTATGTATGCCAATGTGTCGCTTGGATATATCCAATCTTGGGCTCCTCTGGAGTATCCTCCTCTTGTATCACGTATAAACTTAGCTTGTCTTGTTTCTCTGTAGAGTAGTCACTATATCAGTATCGTATTACTCTTCCTTCTCTGCAGCATATTCGCTCAGGGCAAGTCCTAAACTCCACTCTACCTCATTGCCATCCACTTTGTGTGTATATGCCCATCCTCCAAAAGCGTAACCATGTAGACGGCTTCCAGGCATCGATGAGGCAAGATCTCTGCCATTGTGTATTCATGTGCTTCATGTTGAACCTCTTCCAAGTCATCTTTCCAACTTCGGGCGCAAAATGACTCTAATGCATGTTTCAATTCTTCTATCGTTGGTGTTGGCCAGTGCACATTGATTGGATGATCGTTATCACTCAATTCTCGAAGACAATCAAGTGTGAAGAAGTAGAGAGACATTGCCATATACTTTCCTGATATTGGAGGGTGTTTGATACCTCCAACCATTTTGTCATTAGCTTCCTCTTGTTCTTTGATACTTTCAATATTATCGTCGTACAACTCATCAAGATCAATCACATTATCATGATGTGGGATGAGTCGATTAACTTGTTCAGCACAAAGGATTGAATTGCCAGTACCGAGTAAAATGTACCCAAATTTATACACCATTTGATACCCAACAAAAGAGCATGGATTGAGGATGATAGGGTCGTCATCATCTATAGAATCTTTCTCTTGAGCTTCTGATATCCATAGATCCCATAATCTAACTCGAAACTGGTCTGCTCCGTATGATAGATATGAAATAGAGAAGAACTCTTCATCTTTTAGATGTGATGGTATATCTTTCATCAAATCATCTTCTGACGATTTGGCCCCTATAGTTGCGTCTCTTCTACTAACTCTATCAGTTGTATGTCGGTAAACTATTTGTGTACTACTGCCACCCATATCTAATGCACCTAACACACCATGTTTCTTGACATCATGTTTTCTGTTTTGTGATATGTATGAACCAAAGATAATGTCCTCGGCCTCTTGCTCACACATGCCGAATTTATTAGTACATATACCTCGATCATCAAGAGGTATTGCTTCGTTATGTTTTTTATTTGGAATCCTCAAATGAATGTGCTCAGCATTCTCTTCACACATTCCGAACTTATTTGTACATAAACCTTGATCATTATCATCTAGTTCATCTGAAACAATCACTCTTAGTTGAGCATCCACAACACGTTTCAAATAGTTGGCCGAGATAGCGCCGAAGAAGGCTTCTCTATCTCCATCTAATGTCATGATATCTTCTCTTTGCAAAGCAGTGAATGTAAATCGTCCATTGATGTTGTCAACTTGTTCTAATAGTCCTTTGTGTAGTGCATCATAGACACGTGCTTGATCTTCAATAGATAACAATCGCATACCAGCAGTGGCTGCAATTCGTACAGGTGTGGTTGAGTGATATTTCAATGGTATTATTATAGATGCATATTCGAATAAAGGTAGCATATGATGTGCAACGTGAGTAGCATTCAGTGGCTTTTCTTTGTTATCATTTGCAAATATTGATAATTTGACCCATGCTTTGGATGATCCGCGTCTTATACATTCAACATTGCCTTCTTCATTATTAATAAACTCAAAAATATGAAGTCTTGAACCAGTAGAGCCTGCATCTATAACTATTCTAAATGGTGATGGTTCTAGTTCAGCACCAGTTACGGTATATCTCATTGAGCCAAATAAAGTCACAGCAAATCCCACTGAACTAAATACACTACATGTACCTATCAACAACAAGCTGAGTAAAATAAATGACATGTAATTATTGTAGGTACTTGTTGTTGAAGTATCCTTTATGCACTCAATTTCATTATTCAGTGAAATAATTATAGGTATTAGACAGACGATTCAAGCATATAACTGGTCTAATAGACCGGCCGCCAAACACAAAATTATTACTAGAATTACTATCTCCTCTCTTTCTTTTATCCCTTTTGCTTCGACGAAGAGATGGTTTGTTGTTGTTGCTATTCATGATTGGATGGAGATGAAACGATGGCTCATAACCTATTGGATATGATCGATGCCTATGATATATTTATTTTTATTAAATAACAATGGATTATTAATTGTTTATCAGTAACAGAATGAGTAAAGGATATGAAGTGCAGTCGCTATGCTTTATGGCGCACGCAGATCTTTGTAAAAAACGACTGAAAGCGAAGGTAGGTACTGTTAACATGAAGTTTCTAACTTTGTATTGAAATGAAGTTTCTATCACCTAAATTATATGTATGGTCTAAGAATTAATAGTCGCTATGTGCATGCAGTATATATATATAAACTATAAACTGCTATTAATATACAGGTATTAGCTACTGAAGTATTTGTTGCGCGATGTGGAGATGTAGAAGTACCCCACATCACACATATTTCACTCTTTATCTTTAAGTACTCCACAGTACTCCACCAAACAATAATAGCATATGAGTAACAACAAGCCAGTTGTTATCCTTGCTGGATGGCTTGGATGTCATCCTCGAAATCTACGACGATATAATCAACTGTATAATAGTTTAGGTTGGGATACGATTGTACAAATTGCAAGTCCTAGGTCGATAGTTACATCAATGTCAGAAGGACCATCTTACTCTCATCCATCATCATCAGAGATGCAACATCTTGCTATCAATACATTGAAAGAACTACATGTACTTCAACCGCCATACTTTATAATTCATATATTTTCAAACGGTGGTTGTTTTCTATGGGAATGTATACGATATATATTATATGAGCAGGATACCTCACAGCAGATGTCAACAACAACACATAATAATAGTATCGATATTTCAAACCTCAGACAAAAACTGATTGGTGTTATATTTGACTCTGCTCCGGGATATTATGATGGAAGGATTGATGATCTTCAATCAGCATTAGAGTATGTTTCATCAAATATAGAAAGAAAAGATCTACTAACCATGACAAAAACTTTAGAACAGAATGTAGTCCGTCAACGCTTTGCTGAGTTTTGGAATGGACTATCAAATGACTCAACAAACATACCACAGCTATACTTGTTTAGTCAATGTGATAATCTTGCATCCTCCAAACATATAGAAATGTTGATTGAATATAGAAAAGATGAGATAGGAATGAAGAGAAAGATTTGGAAGCATAAGTTTTTGGATTCAGATCACTGCTGTCATCTCTTGAAGTATCCACAGGAGTATAGTAAATCAATAAAAGAGTTCTTGTCCTTTTGTATAAGAGAAGGATTAGACAATGATTCATTTATAAAGTCAAGACTATGATCAAGGTACATACAAGTAGGTATACAGTATCTCTTCGTTTCTAAGATAGCTGACTATGATATATGATACTCCTACTCCTAACCTTTAAGTTTAAGTTGAGACGAAATTGATCTTGCTAACGCCCACTGTTATATCATCTCGGTACGTCATACCTAATCCACTCGCTTTCTTCCACAGTCTGCTTGCATCTCTAACTAATCTTTCACATGATTCGAGTGGCGATATACTACCATCTTCGTATAGGCTTTTACCTAGATAATCTGCAACGATCTCTGCTGTGAGCACATCGTACACACCATCACTGGCACTAATTGCAAAATACTGTACATCATTTTGATTATTCATATCAAATTCGTCGACTTCAGGTTCAGCAATGAGACCTACATGCTTACCATCGAAGTCACCAATACTTCTAGACATTGCTAACGCTAAACCTCCAAGTGGATTGCCATCTGCTGCTGGAATGATAAGCCTGCTCGTCTCTTTAATATCACCTTGACCTTGTCCATCACCTCCCATCAGTAATGATGGTGGTATCATAACCTGACCACCAGCTGCTTCTATCCGTTGTCGCTCGTCGGCCAAGTGTGGCTTATGTTTTCTATTTTGATATACTATTGTGGATTTCTTTGTTGTTGTTGAGTATGACACAATCAATGTCGTTGAATCTCCTGTGTTTGCAACATAGACTTTTGAACCAAAGCCAGGATAATAAACAACACTGCAAGTACTACCACCTTGACCCTTGACGGGTTCATTGTCATCCACATCTATAAAAGTATTAATCAGTGCTTGTTTTATTTCAGAGTTCTTTGCTTTTGTTGTAAATGTCTTTAGAAAGTTGAGAGCTATAAAGTGTGATACTTTATGGCCATCGCCTCCATGTCCATCAAATATTCCCATCAACATCTGATTATTCCCTTCTTTATCGGGATCTGCGAAGTTGGCAATAAAACTTCTATCTTGATTCGGTACCTTGCCCATTTTATATCCACATCTTGTAACTAATGCATGATCAGATTGTCTCTGATCGTCTACAATTACAGACTTGAATGTAGGGTCATTTAATAATGAACCGTCAGCTACTACTCCTGATGTTCGAAGAAATACTGATCCAGTTAAAGCCTCTTCTTTTAATACTGATGACAAGTCTATACTTGGAAATTCGATTGTACCTTTTACTGCATTATCATTATCCAAAGAGTAAATCCCTATTAATGGGCTTTCGCCATAGTTGAGTGATTTGCTGTCGTCTATTGATGTAAGTGTTGATAATAAAGGTAAGTATTGATTATCATTTGATATACTACCTCTTGGTACTAATTTTACAGTTGGTGCTATTGATATATGAGTATGTGATTGTTTGTTAAGATATTGTTTTACTAACGATTTAGTTAACAGTACACCAGTAAGCCCTAATGTAAACATTAGTATATGATAGGAACTATACCCAGCACATCGAGTTGCAATTCTTCCTTTTCCATGCAATTTTGGAAGATCTAACGTAAACTTGCCATTGCCTGAATCCGGAGGTAATTCTCTAGACATTGATGAAGTTCCTGGAGATGGAGCTTCTAATGTATTTGGAAAAACTATAGTATCATTATCTAATTGTTGTTGGTGTGGATGTTGCTTGCGATGTTTCATTGACGATGACATAATATCCCTTGTGTTGTTAAGTCTTTACAACAAGTCGGATACCGTGAAACTACAATACAACTACAATACTATAATACTATCTACAATGCGCTCTTTTATTAATCAAGCGGATGTTGTAACAACAACAATCAAACAAATACCATGTGTAGCATGCTTGAGCAATTAGCAGCGAGAGCAACATTAGGCCTTAGGCAGCTATCGTTAGCTCAAGAATGGATAGAAACAGATGAAAATAGGTAGAAACCGAGGTTAGTGACGTAAAGAATTGCAAATGAGCATCATCATCTACTCACATCTTTGTCGGTCGATATCAGCTTAAAAATTGGCACATATGGTAATGAAATATTGACGGATCGTAACTCAGCACTTAGATGTACCTCTAACAAGATCGTGTAGCTGTAACTCTCATAAAAAGAAGCACATAACAAATATCATCACACAACATACCCAACACTCTATCTCCTCGACTACTCGACACAACAACGACGACGACGACGACCATGGCGCAACTAAAGAATATTACTCTACTACCTCTCATGGTAATCATCTCCTATCTTGGCCTCACCGCTGGATGCAGTTCATTCTGTATGTCATATGACGAATGTCATAACAAGTTTGACGAGTTGAATGCAGCAGGATATGAATACATCTACAATGAGAATCATCTTGACGTACCCAGTGGTGGATGTTTCATTAAGAAATTCAATGTCTATTGGGGCGACGGTTCTGATGACGAGATTACAGAGATGGACTTGCCAGGAGAGCGTATCCGTGTCTGTTGCGACGGCGATTGGACTGAAGATGAAGCGTTAACTTCAAAGATTAACAAGCTCAAGACAAGTGATTATGCAAATACCGCTCCTCAGATGAATGTTGTATACCCCATTGTTGCTGGTATCATTGCAATTGTCTCAGCATTGGTATAACCTAGAAGAAGATATTGACACATGACATAAAGGAGACGGGGTAGTTACATTCATAATTACACATACAAAGACGATAAGATGTAGGAGTTTGGAAGAGGACTTGGAAGGCAACTTTGTATTTATTAGTAGATGTTTGAGTAGGTTCAGAAGAGTGATCGCAGATCACTTCATTAAGAGTATGATTGACTAAGATAAGACATATAAATTGTTTGCAGCTTATTACTTCCGAGGCAAGTGTAATCATCACAAGTGAGAACGTGCTCTATCCTCTCGTCCCTGTTTACTTAATAATAACGAAACCAATCATCTTCATATGCAGCGGCCGCTTCATCCCTCTGTTTACTCTTAATCTCACCCAGGTATTCTTGATATAATTGTAATGCTTTCATGTATTCATCTTTTGTTGCGTGCCCATATTTGTAGAACTGTTGTATCTGTTTCAAAGACTGATTCTCTCCACATCCCACTGCGATAATGTAATGTTTCAAGGCTATATCCATATTACCCGCACGCCCCTCCGTATTACCAAGGTTGAACCTTGCTACTTCATTCCCTCCCATAGCTGCTAGCTCATAGTAATGTGTCGCCTTCTTCTTGTCCACTTCTACCCCTTCACCATTTTCATAAGCATAGCCAATACTATTGTAAGCATCAGCAAAACCTAGCGGCGCTAAAAGACATCACTGTGCAGTAAGGAACCCTATTTTAGAAACCTACATCTGACGTTTGTCGTAACGACAAAACAGATCGCCATAGAACATAAGTTTTACTCATACACTACATTGCTTTTCTTTTACAAAGGGGTGTTACTAAGAGAAGATATTGTCTATCAATCTAAGTCTCTACCTTCCTTCTACTCATATCTGATTAAGCAATCAAGTCTATCTAATCTAAGTCTCTCCTCTTCCTTCTAGCCATATTGCTCCAAATAATGATATAATTGCAGTAATAGATCCTCCAAGCATCCATTTAAATACTGGCAACCAAGCTTGCTTTGTCTTTACATCAAGAACACGAGCTACATATCCGTTGAATAGTGCTAATAATGCAAAGCCACATATATCAAATGCATCAGCAATTGTGGCTGAACCATCTTCTCCACCTCGTTTCAGTGCAAACATACTTGATGGGAGATAGAATGGTATAGCTACGAGTATTATACACAACATTTGTAAGAGACCCCAAGCAAAAAGCCTAGTATTGTAAAGAACACACTACTTACCGAGACTGAAACCAAATAGAAACATGAGTAGCGTTCCGAGAACTGGTGTAAGACTGACCATGTTTTGCAAATAGGCTGTTTGAAGAATTAAGCATATAGTAGCAGTAGTTAGGAAGCCCGTCATAGCGAATGCTTTCCGTCTATATGTCTTTGATCGACTAGATCTTTCCCTAGTTACATCTGAAGGATATGTCTTTTCTGATAACGTTGATACAGCCAAGAGACATCCCATAGCAAATGCACTACCAACCCGAGCAGACGCTCCAGATGACATATCAAAGCATTGTGTCATATATGACGGTATGAAGAGGAGAAATGAAACAAGTACCATTATTATTGATCTTGAAATGAGATGAAGCCAGAACTCGAGTCGTTTCGACTGCTGACCAAGTATTGAAAGTGATTGCCTTAATGTAGATCTCTCTTTTGACTTGCTTTGCGGATCTGATATTCTACTCTTCTTCTTTCCAAAGTAGGTAAGCATAATCAGCGGTACTAGCTGAATGATACTCGATGCTCTATACACCAATCTCCAAACACTATTAGTGACTTGTATTGTTGATATAGTAGATGCCCATTGCAGTAACGAAGCAAAAGCAGTAAAACTGATAGTATTACCTAACCGTGCAGCCATTGCTAATCTTCCTATTTCTCTAGACCAACTTTCTTCTGGAAGATAATCTCGTATCGACTTTACACAAGCTGCCCAACATGCACTGAATGCAAAGTCAACTATAATCCAATAGATTGCAAATGATATTAGCGTAGGACATAATGTCTGTGTACCAATAGAGCCTAGACATGTAAATAATATCGTCAGTGCTATTTGAAGTGAAGATATACCTCCCAAACTGTCTATTACTGGGCCTAAGAGAAGCTTCCCTGTCGCAATACTAACAGTTGATAAAGCAAGTAATCTTGATATTACATCTTGTCTTGATAACATCGTACTGTGGTGTAAAAGACCAGAGTTCGGAGCAGTAAGTAACGCTAAAGTTGATGGCAGTGCACATTTGGCAGCCATTACGGTGAGGTATGTTAGAAAGAGTGAAGCAGATAGTGTTTTTGTATGATCGTTGCTGTCATTATCACCACCACGTATAGTACTATATGATATCAAATATGTTGATCTTTTGACCGATTGTATATTATTATTGCATTGAAACATAATATTGTTGGCGTCTATTATTCTATTTCTTTTTCTCTTGGTATCTAACTTCAATGATGTTGCAAAGCATGATGGATTCTGTATCGCCTTCACTTGTGGTAGTATGAGAAGTAATGTAAGTATAATATAAGAGTAGCGAATCAACATTATTGATCTATTATTACATTCCTGCAATACTGCCGAGAAATATGTATGATCCGTATCATGTAAATTGATGGGGAAGTAGAGGTGTGTCTTTTGATATAGCCAACGATATCCTGTGATCTAAATCCAGCGGTATACGACAGTTTAATAAGTATATAAAAGGATGTGAGTGGTATATATTGTAGAAGTATTGACAGGTATTGCAAACCTCAAACAATCACACCGTGCTAGGCTACTTGTACTCTCTCAAAGATTAAAAAGCGGTTATAAAAGTGGACAAAACGGAGAACAAAACGAAACCCTGGCACACGGCTTGTGTACAATTAGCAATAACATATGCTAATGCTTAGGATAGTATTATCTCTTCTTCGCCTGTTGGTTGTGTTTGTTCAAGAGTTTGCTGCAGCAGAGCTCCTTCATTGACATCTTATACTTATCCAACATCAAAAGATTTTGATAATCACCATTGGATTTTGTACATTGGATTGATTGGATACACAGCAAATTTCATATACACCATCCCACAATATTATTATAATGTCTGAGACTGCATCATTTGTTGATCCAGTATTTCTAGCTCGCTTTGGCCTAACACGGATAAATGCAATCGATTATTTTCTCCATCCTTTAAATCCATTCAGAACATCTGCCAAAACATCAAATGAAGTTCTTAATATGCAGGGTATTAATATTGGTACATTAATGGCATGGGGTACGGGTACTCGACCAGGACCGTTGAATATGGATGATGGTGAGGATGAGTATCGTGTAGCATTATCAAGATTGACTGGTGAGCAGTATGAGTTATTACCACTAACAAACATTGAGGGTATGACTACTCAACAGTTAGCTGCATTATTTACAATCAGACATGTACATAGAACATCACAAAATCAAATTAAGGTATTGGGAATATATTATATATTAGAGGGAGTTATATATAAAAGTCCTACAGTTCGAGGACTTATGAAAGCTCATATAGCACGAACATTAGAGGGGTTGTCAGACGCTTGTGATGCTCTGAGTGTTTGTGCCAAGTATGATCCGTCAACTGGATATACATGGAATTTTGATTCAACGAATAATGACGATGATGATGACGATGACGAAGAAGAAGATGAGGATGATGACGAAGACGGGGGAGTTTATAATGTTCAAGAAAAGAAGAAGAGAAAACGAAGACGTATACTTGACAATCGGCGACCAGGCGAGAGGTAAGTGGTAAACACTTATTCCTATGATTAATACATTGATATAGGAATCTTAGGTACTAATTCTATATCTGATCCACTCTGATTGATCTGGTGTAATGAAATGATCAGAACGGCAGAGGAAGAAGAGGGTATCCGTGCTTCTGAGGCTATCGATCGTATACTTTCTCGTTTGAGTAATAGCGATGTCGTTGTCAAAGGGAAGAAACCTACAGTAGGGAAGAAACCTACAGTGTAGCATGTCAGAGACATGTGCTTGATCCAAACCAGACATTTGAGATCTTTTGAGGACTCTTTCTCCTTCCAGTTAAACTGATAGCAATACGGTATTCGGCAGATAACAAGCTTAGATAGGATGATATGCTTACCAGTAGATCATGGTTTCATTCCTCTTTGTCTTTGTTTTTTCCTTTTCGGCCAACTTGTCCCATCAATACTCTATTGATAAACTAAGAGACAGTGCCCCCTCACCACTGCATGGACATGAAGGGAAGGATAGGTCACTCTCCTGAAGATGGCTAGAGCAAGAGGTATTATTCAGAGGTGTGCTAGTCTTCTAGATATGAGGTGCAAGTATTGTTCTCTTTCCTAATAAACATGTATTTATCATCTTATATCTACATGATGTTCTACATATATACAATATCAACAGTTTATAGACCTCACAAAAGAGGTGCTCCTAATCTCCAGCTCTTGCGAATAGCTTTCGTCCTTGTGTAGTTGTCTTCATGACAACTATCAGGATAGCATTAATATATTCTTGTCGTTCGCAGGCTTCTTGGAGGTAGTATTTCTTGCAGTGTTTCAATCAATCTTCTTTTATACAATACAGGTAAAACTGAGTCCATGCTCATATCAGATCTGGGGAGGTACCCAAGTATCTTGAGGACGGTTCTTCTCGACGCTCATCTCAGGCGTATCTTGGAGTGCGTGCTAGCAACGCCAAGAACAAGTGTTCTCCATTCGAGATCAAGCACATGATTAAGCTATCTTGTATCGGCGAAGTATCCCCATCCATCTGTGGTAGAAGAAGATGTGCTCAACTGACGACGTTCAATTGTTCTTCCACTGTAATCAGCTGCGGAGGCGCTGCCGAGTGCAGATAGATTATTTGCAACACATCTACTACGAGATAGACCACCGGTGATATTGCTTCTAGAGCTTTGGCTCGATAGAGAGTTGAATGATGAAGATTGAGACATACTGTCAAAAACAGAACTATCGAGCTCGAAGTCTTGTGAGTTGAGTGCTGTAGTGCAGGCGGATAACATCTCTGGTGGTTGTGGTACACTAGAGCTGGAATCGATTGAGATTCTACGGAGTTGGTGGGCGAGTTCAACAGAGTTCATGATTGTATACTACCTATTGCAATAGAGGAGAAGGATGTTATGATGATGGCTTTGAATTTATGACTTTTGTTAGCAGCGTTGTTAGAAGATATTGACACAAGCAAAGGATTTGAGAAAGCAATCTTACGTGTTTTGCAACGTTTTTGACACTGAGAATAAGGATACCTCTAATACGATCAGCGAAGAAGAACACCTCATCCACAACGACACAATATTCCCGGTACAAATCAAGCACAGCAACTGAATAGAGAATAACATCTGTTTTATATTCTTTGTGAGGCCCCAAGTAAATAACACAGGATTATGGTATCAAAACATGACAATCAATCAACTAGATTTGGGTGTTAAATAGCAGTTGTATACAAAGACTAAAGATGAATGAGATCCTAGCCTACCAAATGCAACACACGCACCTCGATACTGCTCCATTATTATCGTCGTGGTCGTCATGTGAAACTGATTTGGATTCTGCATCATTTGATTCGTCGAGTTTTGATAGTCTCTTGTCTTCCTCGTCGATGTCATCGTCATACTCTTCTTCTGCATCATTATCTATCGTCGATTCTCCAAAGATGAGTAATTGTCTTCAGTATCGATATCCACCACAAGTAACCGAGTCTCCTCTTCTATCACGAAGTCAATGTTCAAACGATCTGTCGTCGCTTGGTAGTAATAATTGCAATACTTCGTTGTCTATATCTAGTGTTGGTATACCAAGACGTTCGTCTCCTGTAGCATTGTCACATTCGTCGAATGAGAGCTGGGGGTACTCCGATGCTCCGTCGTCGTCGAGAAGATAGATGTCACATTCAAGAATATAAGCAACCGACGACTAAGATACCCCAATGTACATATTGAATGAATTAGGCGAAGCAGTTCAGCAAAGAGGGGTGAATATAATGTATATAAAAGTATATGAAGACAAGCTAGCTTCTCATGAGTCAACATCTCTCCTCTCAAGAATGAATATTGGAAAGAACATATGATTAGAAAGAAAGATATATGTATATTTGCAAAAGAATGTCTATCAGGCTTGGCAGAGGAACTGAAATAGAACTGTAAACATAAAACAACCTAGCTGATAGCAATCCTGATCTTTACATTCGTTCGTACATATGATATGATCAAGTGAAAAGATACCCGAGGCTAACTGGTTATACAACCTCGTATGTTCCTTCTGCATATCTACAATAGAAGCAAATATATATTTCAAATGTATGATACGTTCTTTTCCTGATATGCTTACCTCCGAAGCTGAAAATACTTAACATACCTTGCTATGAAATGAAAGTTGTAAAGAGCAAAGATATGCTAGGATACAGGAGAAAGAGGAGACTTTCAGTTTGACAAGCAATATGTTTCCCTACGGAAGGAGTATACCAACAGTGATGATGGACGTTGCTACTAATCGCAGCTGAACTCTATTCGTTGCTGTACTAATGAGTCTTCGTTCGCCGAGCGATATCATCTTATGTAGTACCCTAGCAGGATACCAGGCGTCTTTTTTCTTTGGCCGCAGTATTTTTTCTGCAAGACAAATCACACATGGAGACCAATAATTGTACTTCTATCATGGTCAATACTGGAGAGAATAGAAATGCTATAGCAGGCAATGCTGCATCTACTGGAAGAATCACGATTGACGTCATCTCTCCTCTTTCAAATGGTGAAGATCTTCTACAGTTTCGAACCAATAACTCAACTAAATTGAATAAGGTATTTAAAGCATACTTAGACCGAAGGCCTACGAATGCTCAGGTGCAATTTCTGTATTATGACCGACAGAGTGGTAAACAAATACCTTTAGATGTAGACTCGGAGGCGACTCCAATGATGTTAGGGATAGGTGAGTATTTTAAAATGTATTCGATATCGATATCAAAGGATATGGATATAACTAATACCATGCACTAATCTTAAATGCAACTGTATTTTAGGTGACGGAGATTCCATTGTTTGTGTGCCACTTTGGTTAAAACACCTGCACAAGTTTCGGCAGGATATGAAAGATAAAGAGCCTTGCCTGCTAGTTTCAAATGGATCAAAATTGAAAGAACTACAACATCTTTTGGCACGCGATGCACCTGAATATATGGAAGATTTCAACCGTGAGCTAGACAAGTGTCTTCGTGAGAAAATCTATATTAATGTCGGTAATACAGATGGACGCGAGATAACTACTTTTTTAATATCAAAGAATGCGAAAATGGCCATGCTATTCGATGCATATATGAAACATCATGGATTGGGGGAAAAGGAAGGGTTCACCTTCCATGACTACAACACAAGTTTTATTGCAGCAGACGAAACTCCAGAAGATTTCTTTGGTGCAGGAGAAGGGCGATGTGAAGCCTCGATCAATATCTACAACAAGAAGCATATTGTTTTTAGAGTTAATGACCAAGGAGAATCAGCACTTACTTTTCATATGAACATTGACATGACAATGGGCACTTTATTCACTGCCTACACACATAAACGGGGTGTGGACAAAAACAAAGTAATCTTCCACTACAATGGAGAGCACATTGAAGCCAATAATACCCCCAGAGACTTCCTTCAAAGTTACAACGGCACTTTGTCTAGAAATTATACTATAAATTGTAGCGAGGCAGACCTTTCTATCGGTGCAAGCGATTGCGTTGACATTTATTTGAATGAAAAGACAATATCATTTCTCAAACAAAATGATCATAGGTTTACGTCTCTCATAGTTGAAAATGAACTTTATTTGAATCCTCCTACTCATTGCGTCGACTGGATTAGTGATGGGATGTCTGCCATTGGGAATAATACGAGTTTGAAGAGGGTCGCGTTTTCACGTCTATACTTTGACAATCGGATACCTCCTAAGAGCAACCCTGAAGTGTTCTATGCCTTCTGCAGGGCACTTGCTTCCAATCGATCGATTGAGTCTTTTGAGATTGACGACAGAGCCTTCCTAGTCAATGAATATGGAACCGCAATGTTCAATATACTCTCGACTTTCTTCGAGCACAATTCAAATCTTCGTTGTATTGATATTAGTGGTTCTATGATTTCCGGAGACTGTTTGGGAAATAATAATACTCATTCTCTCGCATCGGCTCTATCAAAATGCACAAACAGTTCGTTGAGTGATGTATCAATTTCGGGTCTAGAGGAAGCTGTCGATGAAGTACGAATGTTTGAACTTATTTCTTCATTGAATAATGGGTATCATAATATTGTTAATCTTTCATTGGGACACGTCCAACTTGGAGTTGAGGCATGTACTGCGCTTGAGGGTATCCTAACAAGCCCAAACTCAAGATTGAAGAAGCTTCACCTTTCCCATTCTATTCGAAGCGATGAGGGTGCAGCTTCTATTGCACGGGGTCTTGCTGCAAACGACTCGGTGACAGTGATTGAGATTAGAGGTATTGATGAGTCAATAACAGCGTCAGGGTGGCTGTCGTTTTTCAGTATTCTTCAGGATGCAGATGCTGTATCATCATACGAGAAGTTTACTTTTTGTGGCAACCGTGATCATCCTGGTACTATTAATGATGGAGCTCTGTTTGCTATGATCGAGACTTTATGCCGCTGCTCAAAGTTGACATGTTTACGACTTGACCATCTCCCTTCGATTAGTAGCACTGGTTGGCAATTGCTCTCGGCCTTGCTTGAATGTCCTGACTCTGTGTTGAGAGATCTTTACGTTTGTGGAAATCCCAATCTGAATGATGAAGTAGCGATTGCTTGGTCGAAAGCTTTAGCCAAGAATACCAGCCTGAAGATGATTCACACTGCAGTTGGTCACTCTATTACTTTGTTAGGCTGGGAAGCCTTCAGAAATGCGCTTTGTAATCCGTCAAGTATTTCAGCAATCTATGAATCAAATCACACCTTAGAGGAGATAGGAATTGGTGGATCTACCTTCTCTAGAGATAGAGACCGTTGGGTGCCTTCGGAAGATCTTATTTATCATTTAGAAATAAACCGGAACTTCAAGTACTCTATTGAAAGAGTTCCTCATTGCAAGATCATTCTATATCTCCATTTGAACTTCGAACGATACGCACACGAGTTTGAAGATATGACCATTTTGCCTAATGTTCTTGCTTGTATAAGCACACATAAGAGACGGACGATGTATGAAGGAGATTCATTATCTATTTTCTCTGCACTTTTCCAAGTCGTTCGGAGTAGTGCAGGTATCTTTGATTCTGACAAGAAAAGGAAGTCTACTGGCAAAAGGAAACGAGCCCAGGTAATGACAAATGACATTGAATCTTCTTCTTCACAACCCAACCTTGGTTCGTCAGTTGAGAGTCAACAGTCGCCTGAAGAACTTGTCCTTTTCAAGTTCTTGGAGTCACAACAAGATTGTATCAAGGGTAGTGCGAACGAGTTCGGTACGTGGATCAAGTCTGAAGGTATCGATTCTATTTCAGACTTGAAAGATGCTGTTTGCAATGAATTCTACTTGAAGACAATGATAAATGGCAATGGAAGTTGTGGACTGATGCTTTTCAAAAGTGTTGCGTTCAAACTCGCCGTGTCAAATTACTGATGAGTTCTTTAGACCGTAGTTAGTCTCGGTTACAAGAGAGGATAATGGTAAAGTAGAAGCACTGTTGTTTCATCTTATAATAATACTCACAATTCTAGTCTAGGCCAAGTCTCCTCATTTGACTTCTCAGCAGTGACTACCAACTTGCCGCTGTCCAATGTCCAAGTACAGCCATCAACATCCAACTTTGAGTATAATTTCAGCTCCAATAATGTTTCACTAGAATACTTGACTATAATCTTTTGCATTTGGAATGACACCTTAATCAATGATTTGTTGACGGAACTGCCTCCTTCAATCTTCTTTGATAGTGAAACAGTAATCTCAATCTCCTCATCGTTCTGTAACCATGAGTATAAGCCATCGGTACTTTCTGCAGCTACACCATCAGTTCCTGCTACACTAGGTTGGCTATCTCCCTGTCCCCCTGTAACTTCATTCAACATTTGTTGCCAAGCAACATTTTCAGAGGGAGCTCTCACCATCCACTCAGATGTTGTGTCTATTATATCCGTCGTTTCAATATCAATATTGCGCAAATTTGGTACGGATGAAACACGTCCCACAAATACATCACCATAAAAGTTTGGTGCGGGGTTATATCCACATTGAAGAGCAAGTTTTGACGCCCTTTGATTGTTTGGAAGATGTTTTAATAAACCTACCTCATCTAAATAAATATATACACCTTGATTCTTATTGGTTGAAGAAGGTCTCACAAGTGGAAAAGTTTCAACAGACCCATCAGCTGTGGCATTTGCAATAGCTTGTGAAGTAAGCTTCTCAGGATCTCCACCAACTAAATGTTGTTGCTTTGAAGCTTGCTCTTTAAATAATGAATCGTCTATTGACTTTCCGTCAGAAAAGTAGGATTTGACATAAGTAGGGATAATATCACCAGCACCTAAAGCTTCCACCAATCGTTTGGGTAATACAACTTGTACTAGTGGTTTTGATGTATCATGTGGCACCATCACAAACTTGATACCCTCATCCGATGGTGATGAGTCTTTGCTTATACTAAGAGATTGAATTTGTTCAACAATAGTTTGAGGTCTAGCAGTGGTAGCTCCTTCGGTACCTGATAAGATTGACTCTGTTTTACGACGATCTTCAGGTGTTTCAACTTTCACCCCTCTATCTCTAAGCCATTGCTCTCTCTCTTCTGGTGACATATTATCATTTTCGGTACTCATTGTAGGTATAATCTTGATGTTTGTAAAATGTATCTTATCTAATCAAGTTATTGCCGACGATAATAAAGCCCTATTAGTTGACAACACCACTACAATCCTCCTTACTTCTCAAGGTATCAAATCAAAGTCGATTGCGGATAATCAATAATCAAACCATAAACATATAAACATCTAATCTCTTTATCGTTGAACATCTAATCTCTTTATCGTTGTATCGCTAAAATTGAACTTTATTCACGAGTAATCTTGTTGTTTATATTTATTGTGAATGATGAGCCATCCACCATATTAGATTGGGAATGACTTTGACGATTGCAATGCATAGGTAAGAGACGGTATGGCACGAGGGAAAAGAGGCAAGCGCGGTGGTGGGGGTCGAGGTACTGTCGGTGGCGGTAGTATACAGCAACAACAGTCATCATCAAACAGTGTTAAAAGTTTAGGTAGTGAAAGGTCATTTGTTAGGAATAAGAATCAGTATGTAGCAGAAGATCCTCCGACGTGAGTATTATTATATCTATATGGTGGCTGGGGCTTTAATATGTATATTGCAGTGTGATATAGTATATGTTGCTCATATGACATGAACATATTTTGTGAACTCGTATTTTTTGTGCACATCTTGTGTCAAAATCATAATATCTTATGTGTTACTCACCTATTATCTATATACATATACCTGTATACTTATTATATACATATCATTCAAAATCAAATATCATTATTGTGCTACCCACTTGTTGAATTATCCATACCTTGCAATGTTAGATCTCGACCAGCAGTTGAGCCCACGGTACCATACCGCGGTAGTAGAGGACCTGATCCTGATGATAATTACAATATGCAACAGGGTTATAATAATCAGGGAAGAAGATCATCATCTGCATCTCGGTATAATAATAATAGGGAGAATGAATATTTATATGAAGATGATCCTCCAGCAAGTGATAGTCCCTATAAACAACAGCCACATCAACAATATAACAACAATCAAAGGTATGATGAATATTCAGTACAATCATCCTCAAATAATAGTCGCCGTTCAAGTAATAGAGGTCAACGACGACAAAATAGTATAATCTTAAACACCAAAGAAGAAGAAGATTATGAAGAGTATCAAGAACAATTATATCATGATTCACAGTCACAACATTCAGGAAGTGGTAGTTTTCAATTACCACCACAGCAACAGATGCAACCTTCATTTGCATCTTTTCCAATGATGTCACAACAACAACAATTACATCATCAACAAGAGCAACCACACTTTTCATCCGATCATCGACAATTTAATTTAACTCCACTTTATAATGATGTAGAAATGGCATCAATTCATAGCAAGAAGAGTTCAAAAAGTAAGAAAAGTAAAGGTGGTAACAGACAGCAAAGAAGAAATAGTGGAAGTAGAGATACCAACAAAACTATTGGATTTGAAGATGAGGTATCAGTATTAACATACAATTCTGGTCGATACTCCGAATCATCACAACCACCTAGTAATCCCCAAGGAGGAAGTGGACGAGGACGAGGAGGACGAAATAGCAAAAAGAAGAATCAAGTAGAGGGGTATTATCCCGTGGATACTAAAGTACTTGATTTCTTAGAAACTGGTGATAATGAAAATAGTGATGATGAATCGTCAGAAGATGGTTATCATTATCCGGAGGATGAAAGAGGTGGTGTTAAGAATCATGAAGAGTTTTACAACTATGGAGATGACGATGAAGAAGATGACGATGATACTGATTATGATGACGAGGAAGCACCATTGCGCAAGGGCAGCGGATCCAATAGACTCAAAGTCCGCCGAAGCCCGGTAACACCAGTCATCTCTCGATCCGAACAGTGCTTAAACCGCACAGTTGTTCTAGTCTTTGCAACAATGTGCTTCATCTTTATACGGAATCACACGCCGTGGTGGAAAGAGCATGAACGACGAGCGGCATTACAGAAACATCATCATCATAACATATTATCAGGTACTGATGATGACGATCAAGCCCAAGTGGTTGATCCAATGGCTGTTTATAACACGAATGATGATGATTCGACACATACTCGTGATCATGACCCATTGCATCAGTTTGACAAGATTACACATAACGAAGAGAAGAATGATAAGGAGGAAGAAGCAGTTGAAGTTGATCCAAAAGCAGATAATAAATTCTTCCAAAATACTGCAGGAGATCGTGTCTCAAAGCGCCCGGCTGAAAAGTCACATAATCATGGATTTATGGATGAAGATTATTCAGATCGACCAGCGGCCGAAGATACATATAATGCTGCAGTGGCAATATCACATGGTGAAGTGCCTCCTCCGCCTAACAAGGAGTTTATATATGAGAAACCTCAAGATGCCGATGCTATCGACTTGAAGAATACTGGTTTGAGCACTACTGAGGGAGATTTGAGTAGATATGAGACACAGCCAAAGATAGAAACACTTGAGACGATGGGTGTTGAAACATCTGAGTCTGCAGTTCCTCCAAAACAAGACGAGTTGGGGGTAGCTCTCGATAATCCTCTACCGCCGCCTCCACAGGATGAAGAGCCTACTTCTGATGCAATTGTGGAAGAGGAGGAAGCACAGCAAGAGTTGAGGAGTATCCCTTTGCCTCCACCAGATGATACTGTTGACATGAAGGATACTGTTGCTGGTTTGAGCACTAGTGCAGGAGATTTGAGTAGATATGAAACACCACCGAACGTAGAATTGCTTGAATCTAATGTTGAAACGGCTGATAATACACCTGTAGAGGAGGATTATGGAGGAGAGAGTCTGGTTGAATGGGGCGAGTCGAGTGATGTGGAAATAGCTGATTCTTCCTCGTCTCCTGAACAATCAGCGGATGGTAGTATCAATGAGTCTTATTCAAGTGGCAGCTTGTCAAGTGAAGAAAGCAAAAAGGTGGTTGGCGAGGACAGTGTACGAGTTGATGAGAAAGTAAAACAAATGGACTATGATGAAAAGCAGAGCACACCAAATCTTCAAGAAGACACGGCAGTGCAACAGTCAACTCTGTCTGAGCCAGATGGTTCTATACTGAATCAAGCACCTATAAGTGTAGATGACGTCAAGGCAGTGTACGAAGATGGTTTTAATCGATGGAATCATCCTTTCGATACAGAGAAAGATGTGCCTGTATTTTGGAGGATACCGAGAGGTGCAAGTTCTACTGTCGAGTCTATACTGTCTTATTGCTACCGAATGGTGTTAGCAGATTCACAAGGCACTGCTGGAGGGCATGAGAATGATGAGAATCTCAGTGTTGTCCAAGTTGGAACTGGGGCTAGGTTTATCAATGTAGACATGAGCAATCCAGCTGGTATCTCACATGCAAAAGACTTAAACCTTGGCTTTTCTAACGAGGTTAATGTCATCTCGACTCCATTCCTCTTTGAGACTGCAGCTGGTATCTTCAAAGATACTGACAAAACAGGAAAGTGCTTCACCATACTTCGACACCCAGTCGACAGAGCGGTATCTTTATATCATCACTATCAAATTGATGAAAGTGGTAATCCTAATACCTCTCACTACAAGGGAATGACCATCGACGAGTATGCACAGAATGTAGCAGAGAATAATTGGATGGTACGTTTCTTGGCAAACAAACGTGGTGGTGCATTGGTGTGGGAGGATCTCGAAGCGGCCAAAGATGTATTTGGTAAGAAATGTCTTGTTGGTCTTGTTGATGAGATAGGCGAATCAATATCAAGATATGAACACTTTTTTGGTTGGGATAAGGCAATACCCGAATCGTCTCAAGATCGTAAAAACAAGTGTATACAAGATGCTCTAGATAAAGGCGATAAGAGACAAGAGCATCCAACATACGAAGGTACAGCTGCTTGGGAGACTTTGAGGAAGAAGAATGAGTATGACGAGATACTGTACGAGTATGCCAAAAACTTATTCTCTCAACAGTCTACAATATATGAAAAGACAACCTGATGTTAGTAGCTGTGTAATGTACAAAGTGGTGATCTATCAAATAAATGTACTTTAATCTTTTATTGTATGATCTGAGATAGTATCCAAAGTATCTTTCATTGTAAAAGGGCCTGGTTGTATCGGGCCGAAATGCTTCAGTGGAAATATGACAAACTTAGCGGTACCAAATATGTACTTCTGCTGTAGTGGCCCCCAAACACGACTATCCACACTCCGTGCACCGTTGTCACCTGCAACAAAATACTCTCCCTTTTTTAACTTCTGTGAATTGTCTATCACCTCATTTCCAAACTGAATTGTTGGCTTTACTCGATTCCATGACTCTTCTGTAAAGACATCTGGTCTAGAGTAGGCACCAGTTCTATCTACTCGATATGTACAATCTGATTCGTCATTATTACAAATAGCCACATACGGATTCGAGTTTGATACTATGTAGCTACTTATTCAACAAAGCTATCTATTGAAATACTTTCACCTTTCTGTGGTTATCTTCTGCTCTAATCGATATCAATACTTGTTGAGAATGTGATGGCAAAGAGAGTAGTACCTCATACTCCTCTCGCTGCATTTGTTCATCCTCAGATGATACCTATTGATACTCAATTATCACCAGATTATTCATTCTCATTCCACGATAACCCATCACCATGGGTCACAAGTGAGGCTGCCGCCGACAGTATGCCTTCGGCATCCAAAACATTGGTGGGAGATGTCGATGTGGCCTTTGCCTTTGCTTTCGCCTTCTTGGCCTTCTTCTTTTTTGGTTCATCTAAATAGTCTCGTACGCTCCTAGCAACCTTTATCACAGCACTTTTCTTATCCATCAACTCGGCCACTTCTTTTCCTTTCTCTAGCTTGAAAAAGTGGGTTTCGTTTCCATGATACTCTTCAACTAATTTCCCAGCATAATTAGTGATAAAGTTTGGATTACCACTCCGACTTAGCTGTGTTGAGTTCATATCCTCAGTATATTTTCGTTTCATCGCTTTGTTTGCATCACGGTTGTGTTGACCGTATCCATATATAACATCCTTAGATGTTGGTTGACGTGATAGTTGTTGTGCTTCTTCCATTTTATATTTGGGTATTGTTTGAGAACTAAATGGCAAAAGAGATGGTTCATCCAAAATGAGCATATCATGTGTCATGTGAGAACTTTTAATGTGATATACCATATGATAGCATAAAAACATAACAAATCGCACATAAAATAGCTATAAATATCATCACAATATACCAAAGGCTCGGAAACACTAATATCATGATGTACTATCAATAAAAAGTAACCACAAGATTTATATCTGTGATAAATGAACCGCATCTATCAGAAATTTTTTTTGTGCATTACTTGTATTGACATGGTAAAAACACAATTAAAAAACACGCGCCGAGCAACAATAACCTTAGAACCAAACTAGCCATACATACTTTGTGATTCTTCTTGATAAGAAGATGCCGATATAACATATCTTTACTCACCTTAGTACCTGTACCTGTTGCAAGACAATTTGAAATAAAGAAGAAGTTTAGCGACCAAACGAAGATTAGTCTCAATCTCTAGTCTCAATCTAGTCTCATCTAGTCTCATCGCTTTGCTTTATACTACATAATACATATATTGCATCTTCTTACACTCCAATTAATATATATTATATATAATGGTAGCAGCCCGTTGCTCCGGCACAAATTGTGGCTGTGAAGACAAGCAATCTAGATCTAAAGACAAGAGTGTTGAGATCAAGCTTGCTGCTATAATAGATATTCCAAAGTACAAAGCTAAACTACTAAGTAAAGCTTGTATTCTACAAGTATATGGTGACGGTAAGGATAAAGCAACGATTATCATTGCCAATGGGCATTACATTGGAGGTACATTTGAAGAAGATGAATATGGTACAATAGTTGCTACCATATGTGACAATCTTGCAACTGTGAAAGAAGGCTTTGATGAAGACAGTGGGTGGACGAGAGAGGATTTGGCTGCAGAAGTAATGGGTGTACTTAAGAAGCTAGTCACAACCAAGAATATCATTCTAAGGCGAGAATGGTTCATAGGGGGGAAACAGATCCCAGCCGAACAGAATACATCTGGTGATATCCTTCCTGTTTATGTTGTTAACTTTAATAAGTTATCATTAGCAGAGCTTGTCCGTAATCTGATGCACATCCGAAAGAAGGTAGGCTCAGAAAGATTGAGAAGCCAAACGAGAGGTCATTCGATGGACTGTACATTCTGCCCAGATAGTACAAAACCAAAAGCGTCCATGTGTAGTTTGAAGGGAGAAGAAACCAAGCTCCCATGTTTCACATGTATGATGAAACTGCTTGTTAATATGAATCTACTATCCGTCCTCCCTAATGGCACTGGCACGTTTATCATTGAGAACATTCATTACGATCAAAATAGTAACGATCCACTTCTAAATGAGAAGTTCTTCACAGTAACCATCAAAGGAAACCATACACCACTAAATGTGCATGTCTATTTCATGTTGGCGGCTGCTCTTGGAGTCAATGGTATGACGGAAAAGGATGAGTACCTTCGTTTAGCCAAGATTGCCATTGATACTCTGGAAGCAAGGAGAGAAAGAGACCGAGAATATCAGCGAACTCAAAGTGAGAAGAAGAACAAGGAGATTGAGGATGCAATGGAATATGCTGGTGCCCTTACATACACAGATAATATGCTTACCACAAGTTCTTCTCGTATCGATGAAGCTCTGAATGAGATAAAGTCAAGAGGTCAGGAAAACGATGCGCTCGCCTTGTGTAACTATTCTCAAGTTATTCCGTGTAAAGATACCAATGAAGATGTTTCTTGGGAGAGATATGACAACGAGGCCATTGCCAAGATTACTCAACTAGGCCGTGCACTAATTGTCGGGCCGAATGGAGCTCTAAAGATGGTTGAAGACGTCGTCATTATATACGTAGATGATTTGCATGAAGATCTAGGTGCTGCCTTTGAGAAGTTGCTCAAGCTCCAGGCGGAGAAGGGTGCTGCATTTGCTGTCTTGATGATCCGCCTAACATCTGGTGGATTACCTCCATCAAAGGCTCGAATTATTGAGAAGGCTGGACTGCGTCAGATTTGGGATGCCAAGGTTGGCATCCCCACTGAAGGCAAGTTCTATAATCCAGGATCTACTTCTCCGTCTGGTCGTGCAGCAGAAGTATACGCTGGCTTTGTACTCAAGGCCGTGTCAACTGTTCAACTATTGAAGGAGACGTATGCGTTCAACCAACGTTCTACGAAATCGTTTGAAGACAACCTCAAGAGGGTATCACCCCCTACACGTGGCCCTGAACTTTGGGGAACGGCAGGTGCCAATACCATCGAGTCGTTAGCCGCCTTGATATCGTCTGCCGAAGTGGTTAAAAGTTCTGCATTATTTGATGGTTTAGTTGAGGGTATTCCTACCCCACCAGAACTTAGTGGTATGATTGTGATCATCACAGGCCGTCTTCCCGCTGATCAGAATATCTATGTAGAGAAGCTTCAGACAATGGACGATGTAGAATGCCTCACCACTGTACCAAGTACTGATTCTACTACCGTCAAGGAGAATATTGCCCAAATGAGATACCTTGTCATCCAAGGAAATGAAAAAGGCCGAGGAACGTCAAACAAGAGCAAGTTTGCCTCTGACAATGAGCAGCAAACAATGTCGGGTATGGAGTTTCACAATCTTCTATTCCCTGATGAGAAGAAGGCACCTCCCGAACTTGAAACATCGTCGTCGTCAGCTGCTTCAAAGAAGAGTATCAAGAGCAATACCTCCACCTCTGATAAGAAGTCAAAGGGAAAGTCGTCCTTGGCAAAGTCAACCAAGTCTAAGTCTTCATCTTCAGCCAACAAGTCATTATCTGTGACAAAGAGTACATCTTTGGCCACCAAGTCTTCTTCTGGAACAAAACGTCAGTCCTCTGGCACTAAGTCTCCCGACGACACACCACAGCCAATGAAGAAGAAACCAAATGTTGACCACAGGACCCCGAATAATCAAATGGGACAGTTGCGGCAAGTTTCCCCAGATGATCAAATCGCTGTTCCATCATCTTCGTCTGCATCGGCACAGGCATCTTCTTCGAGTTGTTCCCGTCTCGCAAGCACTTCCTCGTCGGCCCAAGCCGTTTCTATGTCTGCATCAACACAAGCCTCCTCCATGTCGGGACAAGGCGCTACTGCTTCAGTGCCACGGCAACCTAATACCAATCCGAAGAAACAAGCCAACCTACAATCCCTTTGGGCGAAGAAGAAGTGAAGGTGCTTGTTGTATCCCTCTGATATGTGTGTTGTTTTCAACGGGGTGCTCATTATTTGAATGGATGATGATTCATCAATGGTAGTTGTAGTAACCCCAAATATAGTGTCTGTATTGAAATACCGTTCATCTCCTTCTCTTTAGTATACTTGTTCATATCATATGTATCTAATCCCTTCCATAACTAATACTAAAATTCGTCGGTGACGTCGGTGCTACCAATAGTGGCGGAGTAAACAGTTCACTCAAGCCCGGGCATATCTTTTGCAATATCTTCATAGCACTTGATACATTCTCCTTCTCTCTATGGAAATGTAAACTCTCTCTCCAGGAACTCCTACTACTCGTTTAATGAATTGCTTTCCTTTTGTTGATGCAATCGTTATCTTATTGTTTGTTGTATCTCCCCCAGTTTGCTTTGCTTCTTCAGCCTCTTTGGCGGCTGCTCGTCCAATCTTGGAATTAGCAATTGCTTCATCAAGCTCCTTCGGTGGATTGAAGAATACTACATCATTTACTTTTGGTCTTGTTATATCTCTTGTTACTAATACTACATCTCTCGGCATGAGAGCTGGTTCCATTGACTCAGAAGGTACCACTACTATTCTAACAAATGTTGATACGACCAATGCAACAGCAAGATATGTTCCTGCGAGTGCGAGTGTACCGATGGCTGTCCCTGCTTCGTATGTTGCTTTTGGCAGCCATAATGGTACTTGGCTAACTGACAATGATATCGGCCAGTCATCCCGCTCTAAGTGTTCTCTCAATGGATATGCTGGCTTAATTGTGGCAATTCTTTCATCAACTAATCTCTCTCCATCCCTACCACTACCCTCTTGTATATCACATATGATATATTCGACACCCGCATATAATCCAATTTGTGCTAAACTCTGACGTTTTTCAATATTACTACATAATGGAACAACAACATCTCCAACTTGCATTGTACTACCAATATTGCGTGCTTTCGTACCAAAGCCATCTTTTGATGCAGTTCTTATGTTGGTTATGAGCTTTGAAAATAGATTGGTATCAACAACTTCTTGTATATCCGCTGCTGTACTATCACTTGTTGATTCATAAAGTATTGTTTGTATCTCTCGGTTGTTGGGAGCATATCTTGTGGATATAACACTTTGTCGAGGTGATACAATCCTTGGATATACTGGAGAGAAAGCCAAACATTGATATTGTAAGTTTAATGATAGTATGGTTGCTCCGAGAAGAAGCAGACGATTCATCATTCTATTTGAAATTGAATGAAGTGAATAGGATTGTATCTGTTACCGCCCGTCTCTTTCTATTTATCTATTTTGCTTAAACTAACCAAGAGTAGTATATCATCATACACTGATAATAGCCAATGACTCACAACTCACAACAACAAGTACAATAATAGGTAGGTACATAAACAAGCA